>Ga0116227_10000978_pt1 | contig 60970 bp, 37 predicted proteins | sample S1TSphgellanicum_FD_89693 | JGI IMG/M metagenome (GOLD analysis project Ga0116227, IMG submission 89693) | Host-associated microbial communities from peat moss isolated from Minnesota, USA - S1T2_Fb - Sphagnum magellanicum MG | ecosystem: Host-associated > Plants > Peat moss > Unclassified... | reverse complement strand
CTGATTGTGCACAAGTGTTAATGATGTCTGAGTGAAGTGATCAGTAGCAGTAGGTAGCAGAGTTTTGGATGAGTCGGAAGGAAAGATCAGAATGTGTTGAGTGGTTTCGGGATCGCACAGGACTCAGGGTCCGTATAAGAATAGCAAATCGACCGGTTGTTGAAGGGTCTTGGAACCCTCTCTTTTTGGTTACAGTACCCAATTTTATGAACCTTTAATTTTTAATGAGGTATCAATTCTCTAGTTCTAATATGTACTAGAATGATTTGTCCTTATAATGCTAGCTAAAATGAATTACCTGCATGTCTCATTCCCTGACCAATATGTGAGATGCTAATTAAAGCAATTGTTGTTTTAATCTCAACAAACCAAAACAAGACTTCAACAAACAAATGAACTAAAAATCATGTTTCACCATATTTAATATGGAAGTAAATTGCATCCCATGTCAACAAACCAAATCTTTATAATGACAATGCAATAAACATTGAATAGGTATGTAGTAAATTAGTAAGCAACCTCCAATTATATTTTAATAGAAAATCAATCTACCCTAGGTAAATGACTTACTAAAGGATCTCATCCAAAGGAGTTGAACCCCAATCCCTTAAGGATTTTCCTCAACTAGAGTGGAAGGAGGATTTGCTATTATGATTGACAAAATTTGTTGCACCATCATTTTCTTTTTATCCCCAAACCAACTTGTAAAAACCCAAATCACTTCACCCAACCTAAATAAAATTTTGCAATAGAAACCAAAAAAAAAGTGATGAATGTGCAATGAACTTGTTAGAAATGAAGCAAACCTTGAGTTACTAGATTCCTTAACCTAAATTGCCCTAAAATTGGGGCATGAATAAATATTCCAAGTTTGGGAGAAAAAACCATACGTTTGTGCTTCGAAATGTGAGCACAAAACCAATAATCCCAATATTTAACTAGTGGCCACCTACTATTCTCCATAATATAACTTCTCCTTTTGCCATTCTCAAAGATTTGTAGAAGGGAAAGGTCTCGAACTTGTAAAAAATTTGGGCATGCATTCAAACCACGAAGTTTAAATGGATGGTCAGTTGGTTATAAGGCTTAGATTTCATGAAATTCATTGAGGAGAAGGCCCTTTCATCCTCCACACTTTGCAAGACCATCACAATGGCTAATTCCACAAGGTTCAAATATTTTAACAATTTGGTAACTGCAATGCAATCAAAAGCCATAAATCCTTGCAATTTTATTGCAGGTTACAATCCAACAATGAATGCAAGGTAACATGGGAATTTTTTTTCATAGTTATAAGGAAAAAATAAGTTTTTTTGTCAAACAGGGTTGGATTGAGCAAACCAACACCAAGGTACCACTTACAAACATTGCCCTAGGGTGGCAAAATTTAGCTTTTAGAATTGTTAAAATAACTAATAAATGTCACTTCCATATAATGTGCCTCCCAATACCAACTTGGATAAATTATCCTAGTTGCATTCATTAGGTCATGGGTGGGGAAGTGCCTTTCAAGTTTTTTTATAAGCCCTTCCACTACACGAGTAGATTAGTTTATATAAATTGGACAACAAATCCCCAATCTTCTTTAATAACCATAAACACAAGTCCAATATTGGGACATGTTTTATTCATCATAAAAAAATGCCCATTGAATTGAAATACAACATATTTTCTTTGGGTTTATGGCTCCAAGTACCACACCCTATGGAAAACATCACAAGTGTTTTGCACCAAATTGTTTAACATTTGAAACTGAAGGTGATCATAACTCCTCAACAAGTCCACATACATTTGCATACAAATCAACAATAGTGACAATCATAAAGGTCACAAGATCTTATACAAATGTATCTATACCTTGGGCCAACTTCAACAAACCTTGCATTGCCTCCAACATGGGCAACACACAACTCAACACCATGATAGTCTCATAGTCACATAGCAACTCATAATTGTTAGATTGCAATTGCATTCCCAACAAGGTCATCATGCATTTTCACCACAAGATTTTTATATTCAATCAAAACATGTTTTGCAAATGCATGCAAATCCACTAAGTTTTGACATTTTGAAAAATCTTCAAACCTTTTGTTTGCAAAAAAATTACCAACTTCCCTATTCCATGTGCCTATTAAAAGAATGATAAAAGTAGACAAATATGGACTACAATATTTTTTCAGTGTTTCCAACCAATGGTAGGTTGAAAAATGTTTACACTACCAAATTGCAATTATGTCATGCAATGGATGTTAGTGACAAATGGGGAATGTTTCTCTACTAATTGGATAGTACATCATGTTTTTAAACCATGAAATACAATCACACCATCCACACCAAAACAAACCAAAGTTAGCCAAATCCCAATTAAACAATCTTCCAAAGTAGTGGGAGAATATTTTATCAACATAATAAAGAAGTTGTCAAACCCACTTCCTTTAATGACCCATTGCAAATTCAAGAGTAAAAGCACCCTCCTCCAGTTTTCAACCACATAAGCATGAATGGAAATCTAGCTTTGGTTATCAACCATTGTGACCTCACCACAATTCAAGGAAAAAAATTGGACTTTTGAAAATTACATGTTTTGTAGTTGCCAAAACCACATTATGCATACAATCTACCATTCCCCATGCAGAGGAATCATTTTAATGCATCTCTTCAACCTTCAAAAATGTAAAAAATCTTTCCACACTCGTACATCACAAACTTAACATTTCACAATTTAATAATAAAAATTGTGCAAAATTCGTTCACTCATAATTTGTAAATTTACACACTAATATCATGCATTGAAAACATGTTTGAGACACATATTTATAGGAGATGCAAAATTTGTGTGCCATTTGTTCATTTATAGGTTTGTACTTCATTTGTTAGCACATTTATCCATCATGTGTCAAACATGTTTTCAATGCATGATATTCATGTGTAAAACATATGAACCTATGAATGAACAAATTTTGTATGATTTTCATTATTAAATCATCATATGAACTAAATTTGTGATGCAATTTATCATTGGCCTACCTTTTTCAAAAAATGAAACACAATGACAAATTGGGAAAAAATTTCTTCTTGTAAGCCCTCTTTACATTCAACAATATTTAATAATGGAATCACATAATCAATAACAAAACACTTGGTCAATATCATAATCACATAGTCAATAACAATATCAAGCCCTGTAATGTTGTATATCGTTTTTTTCTCGCATTATGATTATCAATAGAGGTTTCGGTTGTTTACATTTTCTTTTCCCACTATGTTTATGGAGCCTATCCAATTTAAGCACCAAAGTTTATCCTTGTGATCAACTTCTATGTAGATTTTGCACCTCACATGACACATTTGGCCATCGTTTCCTATGACTCACTCAACCCAAGGGAATTTGGTTGCCCAAATATCATGGAATTCCTTAAAATTTTCCATGAAACCTTCCTGTTTTTGGAAAGGCATGCAATTGGGACCATAGACCCAAGCTACCTAATTTCAATGCAAATGGTGGTTGTACGTGATGTGGGGTTAAATCCAGAAAGACCATACACTTTAGCTATTATATTATATCCAATTGTATGCTTGCAAAATTGAATTCCATGGCTAAAACCTAACCCAAAGTAGCAATCTTGCCACTTTTAAATAAAAAGAATCAAAACTTGAAATTTGGAGGATTCTTTAAGGATGCCATGGTTTTTGGTAAATATTTACAATCACAACATTAATAGTCAAGAAATTTCTAAAATAACCGTTTCCATTTAACACCATCATGTGTTATTTTACATGTTTCTAGACATAAAAGCAAATGGAGTCACCCAACACATGTCATGACCATGATTTTTAGCTTGTGTATTTAGGTTAAAGGTGATTCAAGGAAACCATAACTTTGAATCCACAATTATTTATACTAATGTAATTAGAAAACTACAACCATACCACCAAGTCGTTGTGAGATGCAAAAAACAATGACGTGCATTTGAGGAAGAAAAAAAGTGAGGATGGAAGTAGTGTATAGTAAAACTTGTTTACAATCAATGTTTAGAATGTATGGGTGGCACCAAAATCATATAAGCAACTATGTATTTTTATTCCAAAAGATATTGTATTTCAAAATTGTTGGTTCTATCAATATTTTCCACAAGCCAATGCTTCACATGTCTTGATTTGTAAACTTAAATGAACCAATGCACCTACATTGGTACCCTAATAAAACTAATGTTGGGTAGATATTTCCATTTTAACATATTAGTTGGGTACTGGCATTAAAATTCTTTCAATTTAGGCATTGAGTATGAGTATTCAAATGTTCCTCAAATGGGTCTATACAATAACCTCCATGTTTTGGTTATTTCGAGTATGAACATGTATAGCAACAACTTCATACCATTTGTTATGAAATATGCATATGGGTGTCAAATATTTGCATCAAGATTTTATGTAAAATGAAAAAAAAAACTCAACAAAGAGCAACCTAACACAAGAAAAGTGGCATGACTAGAAAAGAAGGGAAGACTATATCCAATGCATTCACGTAATTTTAAAAGAATCTTGGCATCATACATTATAACTTTAGCACATTTTGTCAATATCAAATTGAGGTCCAATAGTTCTTACATAGACTCAACAACTTCATACATTGGATACACCCTGTAAAGCTTTATTAAACTTGACATATACATACCCAAAAACACAAAAAAATAATCAAACACAATATATGAATAATGCATTCAAATGAAAAAAGATTTGGATATGAACAAGTGCGATGGTAGCAATAGTGGAAGTAAACAACAAACCATAATATGTCCTAGAATTTTCATAAAGTGGTACCAATTGGTTTTGGTTCTACATACTTAAGTGCATACCCAAGTACATATTAGTGTTGGACAGTTTTCACTCATCAATTGAAAATTGATGTTAGTTTTCGATCCAATTTTGAGTGAGAATTAGGCAGTGAGAACTAACGGTGAGAACTACCATGAGAATTTGCTTGGAGGTTCTCATTGGAGATGAAAACCACCTAATGAGAACTGCATAGGTTTTCACTAAACATCAAATCTAAAATTCGGACCAGCTTTCACATTTTGAGAAGGCTAAAAAGTAAAAAACTAGTAAAACAATAAGTAAGAAGTAAAAACATAAAAAATAATAAGTAAGAAATAATAATTAAAAATTTAATTAATTTTTTAAAAATTGAACATATTTTTTATGAAAGTAAATTTTTATATAAAAAAATGAAACTTATTGTTTATGGAAGTGACTTCCACATTAGTGCTAGGGGTTAATGCCCTAACCCTTAACCTAATGTGGTAGTTGCCTCCGTTTGGGGTTGGGGTTTAAGTTTGTTTATAAAAAGGCTCCAAGCTCTCTCTTGGGCCCACTTTGCTCCTACACAATTTTACGCTTCCACATTTGCTCTCTTATATATATTCAAAGAATTTTTGTTTCTTCTTTGTTAAAGAATTTTAAAATCTTTTTAATTGTTTTATGTTATTTTTTCTTCTAGTCTTTCTTTTTTGGCTTTGTTTTGCAAGGTTTGTAATTTAAGTTTATAATTTGTAAATTGGTTTTTTTCTCTAATGCTTTTGGTTTGCTCTTGTGTATGTTGTTGTTCCCTAACCTAGCTACTCCCCACTTGTTACTCCCTCATGTGGTGTTCCTTGACGTGGCTATTCCCTACTTGTTGCTCCAAGTTATTGTTCCTTGCTTGTTGCTCCCTTGCGTGGCTCCCCGCTTACTGCTCCCTTGCATGGCTCCTCACTTGCTTTGTTGTTCCCCGTTGCTATTCCTTCACATGGTTGCCATTCACTTACTATTCCCCCACGTGGCTCCCCACTTGTTACTCCCCTACATGGTTGTTCTTTTGTGTTGTTCCTCCATGTCCTTGGTCCCTACTCCCCCCTATGGCTACTCCCCCTCGTTGTTGCTCCATGACCCTACTCCTCATTTGTTGCTCTTGTTTTTTTAAGGTACCTTTAGCCCTCCCTTACTGTTGTTGCTCCCCCCCTATCGTTGTTCTTCACTTGTGTTTTCCTAGATGGTATTCCATGCTCCCCCCCTTTTTTTGTATGTAGTCTTTGGAATTACAACCAACAAGCAAAAGCCAACAAGCAAGGTGATGTTTTTTTAGAAAATTTTCTCATTTTTTATTTTATCATTTTCAAAATAATTCTTCAATTTTTCAAATTTCTATACAATTTGATACAATTTATTTTTATTTTTATTTTGCAAGAAAAAGAAAGAAGACAATAAATTGTCTTGAACTTGTAAGATTTTTTTTTAGTAAATAGAATTAATCCATTAAGTTATCTTCATTTCTTATGTTTTTTCTAATTTAAACATTCATTTGTATCTAATTTGTAGTTTTACTAATATGTTTAAATTTATTTTAACATTGCATTCATTTTATTTGCAAGTTAGCCTTAATTGTTGGAAGGCGATTAATGTTTGTTTGAAGGGGCAATCATTGTTTCCATTTTCCATTTTTATTTTTATTTTTGCATTAGGCTTATAATTGAGTTATTGTTGTTATTTTTATAAATGCCCTTTCCCCTTGACCCTTGAATTCCCTTTTAACGTATACCTAGTTGCTTATTAATTTTATCATTTGCAAACAAAAAACACATCTAAAAAGTTATTAAAAAAATTTTGATTTGAAAGAATTAGTTTGTAATTTTTTTAATTCTAGTTTTGAAAGTTGAAAATTTACATTTTTTTTGTTGTTGTTTTTGAATTACTTCTAATGGAATAATCAAGTGCAAGTGAGAATATTAGAGAGGAAATTGAGATTGATCCTTTTCAAAATGAAGAATTGATGGATGATACACTTGTAATAGAAACTTCAATTGAAAATTTGAGTTTGAAAACTAAAGGAAGTAGGGTTATTGAAAATAATGATGAAATATTCATTTAAAACTTAAATAACTTACATGCTCAAAGATCTTCTCGTCATGAACATGCACATATGCAATGCAACCAAACACTCTGAGGTGTGAGACATTTGATTTCTTGCTTGTGAATTTATTTTTTTGGTGTCATGCCATTAACTTGAAGGCAAAAACGCAATTTGTTGGGCTTTTTATGTGGTGAATGATAATAAACCAGTGGATGGTAAAGTTCCCCAAATCATGAGATGTCATTTATATTGTTACAAAACACACGTGCTATATAATCCAAGAACAAAACTAAGGAAGGGTTTAATTTCATATTATAAGACCATGGGAATATCATCTTTGGAAAAACATGTGGATGCAGAACATTGTTTGCTTGCAAAAACACTTGAATTTCTTTTGCAAAATTTTTTTACAAGAAGGATGAAATGCAATAGAATCAATTTTTTAAAGATCTAGCCTTGCTGATTTTTAGGAGTCATTTGCCTGTACATTTTTTTTGGAAAGTGCATGGCTGAAGTGATTTACTTTGTAATTGAATCCTCGCATTGTATTTCACTCACAAAAAAATAAATCCATGGGAGATTTTACCGGACTTTGTTCAAAAAACAAAAGATGTTTATGTTTTACTAGAACTTTTTTGATGTGTATTAACTACTACAAGTTTTGATTTATGGATGTCAAAAAACACTTATAACATTTTTTGTTTTGGTCATTAATTTTTTGGATGAAAATTGGCAACCCAAAAAGGTGATAATTGGTCTCTTTGAAGTAACAAAAACAATAGGTCAAGCCTTAGTTATAAATTTGAATGAACTCTTGGATTCTTATGGGTTAAAGAAGAAAATTATTGCTTATCTAAAAGATGAAGGGGCAATTTTAAACTCTATGACCATAACTTTCAAATCTATTGTTAATTGTGAGATTTTGGGGTTGGAAGAAAGTTTCAATGGCATTTATTTTGGTCATGCATTTTCAAAAACCTATCAATATGTTATTATTGAAAAGAAGGTATGCAAAAGTTGTAAGATTGTTTCAATCAAGTTTGCACAATTTGAAATTTAGAAGTGTATAACATGGCCAAAGAAATTTGGAAAGGGAAAACAAGAGTGAACGAAAGTTTGTATTGATTATGGAATTCGATCAAGGAAATTAAATATGCCTATTAAGACAAGGTAAATGTCTCTTTATTAATCTTTTTATTTTGATTACTTTGTATTTTTGGGTGAATAATTTTTTCCAAAATTTTTACTAACTATCTAATTTTTTTTGCAAGTTTGTAAACAAGGTAATATTATTCTAGGAAGCATGTCTTTTTTGTCAAGCTATTGTCATGTGTTACAACAACCAAACTAATGTTTGAATATTTGGTTGTGTTTTTTTTTCCTATTACATGGTCCATTTGTCAAACAATAGTTGATTGTTTAAGCCCATTGTCTATGCTTGTGTCTTGAATCAATTTGCTGGACATTGATTATTATCAATGTTGTCTTTGATGTTTGACCCTAGGTTCAAGAGTTTTCGTCTTGTTTCTTCATATGTTGGTAAAGAATAAGGAGTGTCTATTGTGGAGCAATATGATAGGAAATCATTGCATCCCATGTTGATCAAATCATATAATCACATACATTCTATTGGAGATGTTGATGAATTGGTTTTGCAAATTAGGATGTTGATTAAGGTTGTGCACTAGATTTTCTAGATGACTAACAATAGCATTGAAATTGCAAAAGAAATTGTAACACATGAGTTGTTGGATTTTAGGAGGTTTCATGTGGATGTGAAAGATATAAGAAACCCTCTCCAATGATGGGAGAAACATGAGTCTAAATTCCCTATAGTTAGCTTTATTGCAAAACAAATCTTAGGAATTGTAGGTTCCCAAATTGAAACTGAATACATATTTTCTCTTATTGGAAATTTGACAAGCCTTAAAAGATGTTAGTTACAATCTAAAAATTTAAATAAATTAATTTTTGTTAGTCAAAATTGGCCCAATGATCCTAGAGTAGGATGTAACATGCCATCAACCTTGGAAGAGTTATATAGAAGGATGAAATTGTAGAGGAGGAGTTGGAGGAATTTGAAGGGGAGTTTGAAAGGGAGGAAATTGTAGATATGAACTTTTTATATTAAAAAAATTATTTTCCATCATTTATTAATTTACTTCGTTCATCATTTATTATGATTATAAGAAAAGAAACAAAGAAAAAACCCAAAAATAAATAAATAAAATATTTTAAAAACCAAAAGAAAAAAAGAAAAAAAAACAAACCTTGATTTAAGAGAACTAACTTGTGAGAACTGCCCTTAAAAATCAACGGTTCAAAATTCTGTGAGAACCGTTGACCCTGAAAACCGCCTAACTGGATTTTTTTTCAAAATTCTGAAAACTGGGGGGTTCTCAGAATGGGAATTTTTTTTAAAAGAAAAAAGAACTGGGGCGGTTCTCAGAACCTGCCCCAAAATCCGGAACCAACGATTCTCACAAAAAAGTGAGAACCGCCCAACACTGGTACATACCCATCAAAACACTTTTTACCAGACCAACACTGGCAAGAACCCCAAATCATTTTGTTGGGTGGTTTCTACATATTATAGATATTGAATTTGTAGGCTATTTATCAGGGTCTCCAAGTCCAAATGTAGCATTTACTGGATTAAACAGGAAAAGCTTTAAACCAGAAATGGTATTTTCACTCTAGAAGGTGAACCTAACAGTGAAGATCCTGGTTCACCTTGGCCTTGATCTGTAGAAGGTGAAGTAGAAAAAAAAAAAGGGTTGGTTTGAGTTTGTGCAGGGGAATCGGAACTCCCAACATATGTGCATCTCTAGCTGCATCTCCAGAGTTTAGGATATCCAGATTCAAACTTCTGAATAGTTTTTTACATCTCACTGGAGATGGGGACAAAACTCGCGAAAATTTCATTAGTTTTGACCAGGCTGCCAGAGTTTCCATTCCTACAAAACCAGTCTAAGTTGAAGACTTTAATACACTTGACTGCCTGCAACATTCTCATCAATTCTCTGGGACAAGAAACCAAAGATTCCACCCAACTTGCTAAAATGCCAGCTAGCTTTTTGTACACATTTCCAGAATTGTTTTACACGCAGCATGAGTCATCTAGCTATCCATGTGTAAGCAAACACTCCTCTTAAGTATACTTACATGCTATAGTTGTTTTTGACATCATTCAACATTTACTTTGTGAAGTAGACTCTACTTTAGGGCCAGAGTGAACCAACAGCCACCAGTGCACCATGAGAGATGGATGGTGGGTGGATACGAAACACTTTTTCATTGGGTTCCTTCCAGTTCCCTAGCTAGCCCCAGTGGTTAGCTCAGTTTCTATTTTTTTACTCAGTGCCAACCCACCAGGCCTTACCTATGTACTAATCATTTATATGCATCTAATTACCTAACAGCCACCTATTGTCCTACCAACCTGCAGGACATATCCTTTTGTTATAATACCAACTTACCTACAGGACCTATCTATTAATTACCTAGTAGCCACAAATTGTCCTACCGACCCACGGGATGGATCCTTCATTATTCTACCTGCCCACCTATGAGATCTATCCATCAACAGCTGCTAGGTCTTAATCTCCCATTTCATCAAGTAATTCCTATGCTGAATTGGCTGATCAGCACTGATGCCGATTCTGAGGATGTAATCGGCATGCCTTACCTATTATGCTACACCTAACAGTTGTTAATGCCAGGAGCGAACAGGCCGATGCTATGCTAGACTCGCTACAAACCGGAATCAACCAGTCTTGGTTGGGCCAATTCTATGCCAGACTTGCTACAAACTGGAGTCAACCTAATCTGCCCACTCTCTAGTCCTTTATAGGATATGTTGGCAAGGTGCTGGGTGAGGCCCCCAGCGAGCTAGGAGCTGGACTTGTCTAAGGATAGGTTACCAAGTTGCTCGGTGAGGACCCAGGACAAGAGCTGTACTTGACTAACCCTGCCTGGTCCCTAGTACTGTATAGAAGTTAGCTGACCAAGGTGAAAACCAAGCTCAAATGAGTTGGGGTTCATATGCAACTGAATCATAACAGCATGCCAATGGATGGTGGTGTGCTGGTGGCTGTTGGTTCATTAATCTGGTTCTAGATTTCATGACCCTCACTATACATTTAACTATGCAAATGCTCATAAACTGCCTTGACACTTTTGCAGCAAGAACTGATCCTGATAACATTAGAACCATTACTTGTTAAGATAATGAATCAATTCAGAATGAAGATCTGCTGCTTAGGCACAAACTTTGGTCCCAAAGAGATCCAGTTTGCTTCATGTAGAACCTGACCTAATTTTTGTAGTGCATTTTGTTCGTCATTATCAGAATTCCACAAGGATCCTCCAAAAAGGAAGAAATCTTCCACACCCTCCGAAAATTAGGGCAGGGTTTTCCAATGGAGAAAGGAAGTGCCAATGGCCTGGGTAGGGCCCTTGGCACTTCCTTGTTTTATGATGCCTATCACTTGGGCTACTGCCCTTGTGCCTAGGCACCTCAAAAACAAGGAAGGGCCTCTGATCAACCAGCATCTATGAGAGATCAAACTGGTACATCCACATTCCTTGCTAATTCCATCTCAACAACTGGTGAAAACTCCTCTAGGGCAGTTCATTGTATGAGTAGTAGGATGACGTTAAAAACAATCACATGAGACAACAATATATCCTTCCCACTCTTTGCAAAATATGCAGAAACTTTCTTCATCGAGCCAGCTTCTTTCACTCCCCAAAAAATAATTCTGATCATACTAAAAATGTCCTTCCAGATCCTGGAGCACAAAATAAAAAACTCTTGCAACCATCCACCCAATTTACCAACCCCTTTCAATTAAACCATGGCCAATCAATCTTCCAGAATTTGTCATCTAGTTGTTATTAAAGAGATTTAGGAACTGAATGTGAATCATCAACGTCCTATTGCATCATGCTAAATCCAAAGTTTCCAAGCTTTTTCAAATTAGCTGCATTAACCAGGGAGAGCCAGCTATGGTGCATGAACAAATGCACTTACAGCTACTAAAGCCATCGCCCCAGCCACAAGATTTGCCAACCAAGATGGTGTGATTGTTGATGCAGCTCCTGGCTGACTTGGTTTGCTGGAACCCGATGATGGGCTAGGAGCAGCTGCAAACAAAAAAACAAACAAACAGGGCAATCACATATTTACATGAATGGCATGAGATTCAGAACCAATGCAGCTGGATTTATTTTTTCTGCAGCCCAGCTTCTGATTAAGCCAGCAGTTTTCTTGTTCCAAAATGCAAGCACAGAAGCTCAAATGACCAAATCTCTTGAACCCTTGATGAAGTCAAATCAAATCTCCTCTTGACTAATAACATGGTTTGAGACTTACAAAAAAGAAAACAAGAGATGTAGTTGGTTACAATCGCAAAGCATGTATATATAATGATTGCAGCACCACTAGCACTTCAACAAACCTGGCAGTTGAACACTGACTACTACAGATGGGGGGGTGGAAACTAGAGTGCACCTTTGTTAGCAGAAGCAGGTGCAGCAGGTTCTACAGCACCAGTTGCAGCTGCGCCATATACACAAACCCACCAAAAAAAATCAATTTCAGCTGGAGATTATTATAATGCAGCTGCAACATGATGCCAACCATATGCAGTGGTATTCAAGGACAGTCATCCTGGTGCCAACCATTAGCTCAAAGAAATTCATGAGTCTCCTGAGAAGTTCGGTACAATAATATTGTTCAAAGACGAATGGACTGCAGCCAGTAATGCTACAGCTTCTTATCATTAACTTTCTCACGTTTGTGCAATGCTGGAACATGAGGACCTAGACCCCAACAAAACTGCAACACATTGCATAGGTAGCAGACCCACGAGCTGCAGTACTTTCTGATCTGCACTGATACTAGTGACCCACATAGTACCTTCTTCAGTTCCAAAAAAAACCGTTAGACCTCTTCTGTGACTAGCCTAGAGTGTGTACTACTGGCAACCCACCAAGCTGCTCTCAATGGTCGACAAGAAGAAGAAGAAGAAGAAACTTGGCAAAGGCTTCTTCATGTCTTGGCTTGAACCCAAGTTAGATCTTGACCAAAACAAAAGGCAGCTTCAGTACTGGACGGAGAAAGTCTCTTCTCCTCCTTATTCTTCCGGGGATGCATGCAAAGAGGGTGGGTGAGTGGGTCGTTGGCTTGCTTACCCTCGCAGACTGTATCGGTGAAACCGAGATTGCAGTCCTGGGGAATCTCCTTAGCTCTTGTCACATTGATCGGGACGGAAGTGCCAATATTGGTAACAATGGAACACAGACAAGACACGCTCTCCTTCTGTACTTGGCCGATTGCCGAGCAGCAGGAGGTGCTGGGTGTTTGGGCCGTGTTCGTTAGATAATCCAGGCAATTGGCCAGAGGAGTTTCATACTGGCCGCAAGCTGTAGAAGGATTACTTTGAGCTGCTACTCCCAGAATCAAAGCCGCAGCTAGCACCACAAATACTGCTACTCCCGCCTGCTGCTGCATTGCTCGACTGCTGTATGCCATTTCCAAAACGTGCAAGAAGGTTTGAGCAAAACAGCTGCAGTCGACGCAAATTGGCAGCTTGCTACAGCAAGAAAGCAAGAAGTCCACAACCACGAGAAGGAGCTGAGAAACAATTGGTCCGTTGAGATCCAAGGGAAAGCGAGCTCGTAAGCGACGAGGAAGTCGAGCTCAGGGAGCGACGAAGAAGACAAGTTGTGAAGGAGAGAGGAGAGAGAAGAGCGCAGCACGGGAAGTGGACAGGGGTGGCAGAGTGGCAGGGTGGCTTACGCGGAGACGGCCATAAATGCATTAATGCCGCAGCCTGTAAGGCCGCGATCAAGGCTCTGGGGCTGGGCAGCTATCTCGCTCATAGCGGTAATAGATGCAGGCGGCAAAGCCGCAGATAGTTTGGAAGCGAAGACGCAGGTGGCAGGCAGGTAGAGAGTTCAGATGGGGGGTTTTTTTGTTTTCTTGTCTTTTTTTGGGTTTCGTTTTTTTTGTTGGGTTTGGATGGGGGTTTACTCTTTATTTTTTACGGTAAGGCCCAATGGTGGATACACTCCTAAAATAAGGGCCCTACCACAAGGTGGTAGCTGAGTCCCACCTGTCCCTCCACCCATGGGCTCTACCCACAGTAAAGTAGAAGGGGAATGTTATCATAAGCCTAAACATATATAGATCACTTGAAGTAATAGGAACTATAGGTACCTTATGCCTACACAAGTCCTCTTACTCTGTGACTTACACCTCCTAGTAAGTAGGTGTACGAGAGCTCTTGTAGGAGGTATAAGGTGACTCTTGTTTGGGAGTGTCCCCACCCTTGGGCCTTACCTGTCATAAAGCACAAGATGAATGTTCATCATAATCCTAAACATAAGTAGATTGCAGAGCAATAGGAGTGAGAGGTACTTATGCCTACAAGAGGCTCTTGCACCTACTTACACATAGAGGCCTCATACACCTACTTAGTATGTGTAAGTAGGTACAAGAGGCCTCTTGTAGGCAGAGGGTGTCTCCCATTGTTAATGTATGTTAAGGTATCATCCAAACACACAAAGGAAATTTCCCACAAGAGTTGTACAGTTAATATGGGATTTTTTTGTTCAGTGTGGGGTTATACTACAATAAGTTTGCAACAAGTTTAGAATGAAGTTTGCAAACCAAATGCGATTTGTAAGTATCATGGTTCATTTAGTGCTTGTGATGGCTGCTTGTAAATTGTACTGCCTCCTTTTTTAATGTGAACATCAGCTTGCATAAAATGTGGCAACGAAGGGGGCTAACCACGTTGCACCATGATTCCCAAATCTTCACCCATAGCTGATGAAAAATTGCATTACATAAATGCACCTCTTGGATGACTAATTCACTTGATGAAATTGTGGCATTGTAAGGGGGTGAAATCCATATAGGTAACGAGTTTAAGCATAAAAGAAAAAGTAGTTTTGTAACTTAACTTTAGGTTTTAGGGGTTGAATAGGTAGCCTTTCATCTTATAGAAATGTTTTGTATAATGACTCTCATCCCTTCAAATAATAATTGATCATTGAACACATGACAAATTGAAAGCTAGTCACGAGTGTTGGCCATTCAAACATCAGTTTGATGTTTGGCTTTGGAGAAATACCTCAATCAATGAATGTATACCTATTTGCCCTCTTTGGGAGGGTTCGCCTGTCCTAGGTTCTTTTACTTTAATCAATATCTTATTCATTACGTTTTGGTTTTGTTTGTATAAATAGCCAGTCTCACCATGATTATAGATTTCGAAAATGCCATTGATAGTTTTTTCTTAGTGAACATCAAGATAAGCACATGTGACTTTATCTTCCACATGAGGCATTTATTATCTTGTGCCATGCCTTTTAACAACGGCCCTTAGCCCTTGGGAGAGCACTATTTTAAACTACATCCATTCGCTTTTGTCCCATGTTGAATTTGTGGCCTTTTACATCCTTGTTGATTTCTTTGAAACTTGCCTTCCACCATTAGCCAAACCCAAGCAAACAAACCGCACTTATTCACATGTTCTTAAAAATGAGTGAAACATTCACTTTAATGTCATTAAGAAAAATGTGCGACGAACAAAAGGATGCAACTCTCAAGACATTCACAATGCATTTTTATTTTAAGAGTTAAGGCCTTTGATGTTGCAACTTTAATATCCAGATTCCAATAAAATTTGGGGTAAGTGAATGAATTGAACCTAAAGCAATTTCAAGACATGACAATGGCAAACGGGAGCAGACTGGCACCTCAAACAAAAGACAAAGTGTGTGGGGGTTGGAGCTAGGGAGTGTACCCTAGGTCTCCATATTTCAGCATGGTCAAGGAATTCAATTTCCACCAAAACCATTGACAAATCTGAGGTTGCATCACCCACAAAATATTTATGAAAAAAACAATGCCTTTTACAAGGGTTTGATTAGTGGTGAGCCCATAATGAAAGCATAATGAATCCCAGCTTTGAATTAGGTTCAAATTGCACAAAATTCATCTTTTGTTTGTCTTTTTGCATCTAATGGGACATGGATTCCTATAGAATGGCATGATTTTAAAACATTATAGAACTTTCATTACTTACACCTCATTTCAAGGAACCAAGTAGCACATTTGAATCTTGCAAAGTTTGATTAGATGCTCATATTGGGGACTTATTCCATGTCAACACCGTTTGGCAAGCCTAAGGGTGCATCAACAAAAATGATTGTTACATAAATGAAATTCATCACATCTTTGGCAACTTCCTTCAACAACTTTCATGTCCATTAAGCTTTGGGGTGATTTTCCATTGTCTTTAAACTTCAAATGACACAATGACAATTGATGATCAAAATTTGAGGAGGAAACAAATTTAGTTGCAATTAACATCTATCAATTTCAGTTTTTTAAAATTTGATAACATCATCAATGTTAAAATTGAAGCATTGAGTTTAATCTTTCTTTTCATGAATGTGTATCTATATCAAAAATTAACTTCAACATATGAGTTATTTGGTGTTTCTATTTTAACTTATATTTATGTAATTTAAAAATATCAAATTGACATTGTCAATGATGACAACAAACTTATAATGCGCCACATGTGCATCTTGTGTAATAATTTGTGCATTCTTAATCGTTAAAATAAACATCTAATAACAATTGTATCACACTCAAATGAAGGAAAGTTGTTTCTCACAATATTTAGGGTGTGTGAAACAAGGTACGTAATCATTGCAACAAATGTGATAGACTAGGACCTTGTCCACGAGGGAACGTGATGATCACAATCATATATGAAACATGGTGTCCTATTTCTTTAGGACATATATTTATTTGTCACAATTGTGTACACATCAAATATTTGTATGTGACAATTTAATGTTGATGTATGTGAACATCTAAAAGTTATCTTTAACATGTATATAATCATTATGAATGGACATTGGCCCTTGTTTGGTCATGCCACTTGACTTTGGCAATAACTATATTGTTTTAAATGGATGAAATTTTCATCTTTTGAATGAATATTGTAAAGATTGGTAGTTTTCAATAATGAGTTTGATCATAAAAACAATTGAGATACATCTTTTTGGTATCTAGAGGATCCCAAAATTAATTTGTGTTCAACATATATATTATTTGAATGTTTTGGTCATAAATGGAACAATATGGACAAATGAACTATTATTGTATCTTTAGTTGTATTGTACTTTTAATCTCAAACAACTATATTATTTATTTATACTATAAATGCATTTTTTTCCATTTGAATTTTTTCTTCTATAAAATGATGCAATATAACATTATTTTATTTCATTTTGAATGAAAATGACATTATACATTACATATTATTTTGCCAACTTACACACAAATTGGATATATAGTTATCTACATGATAATTTGATGTGAAGTCATATGCATACAATAACATTTAGTATACAATAGTAATAGTGAATTTAGATATTAAATATTATTCTATTAGGTACACTATATATATACATATTAAAAATTTCAATTGTCTAATAATGATATAAAATATAAATAATATATATCTTGTGTATAATAAATGACAACGTAGGATGAAAGATAATAATACATAGATGGTATCTCTTGTGACAATATGAATGAGCAAATGTCATAAAATTTAATGTATTGGACATTTGAATAAAAATTTATTTATTTTCATTATGTAGCATGTGCACATACATGAAAATGACATTTTGACATTAATTCATAAATGGTGGAAAAACCTTGAAGTAAGGAAGGGGAAAACATGACCCCTTTATTGAATGAAGTTCAAGAAATACATGGGTGAAACATGATTCCAACTAATGGAATTGTCACTAGAACCAAAAAGGTTATTATGGAACTAGATCCTATTGAAATTTTCATTTTAAAGTGTTGTGGATGACATCCTTGACATCATGGCCAAGACCATGTTTCATATTGAATCCAAGATCATGCTTGCATATGTTCAACATCATTTTTAACGGCATTATTAACATCATTACCAACATTATTGCCAACATCATCGCCATCATCATCATAGATGAAGTTCGTCCATTAATTTCCTTTTTCATCCCCATGGATGAAGTTCATGAATTATCCATCCATAATGTGATTAGGAAGGTTCCCAAGAAGTTTCCTTGAAACATTTTGAGATATTTGTAAATGTTTTAAAAATATTTTCAAACATCTTGGATTAACATGAAATATTTTGAAATATTTTTCCTTGAACTATGTCCACAACAGTGTATAAATTATAAAGGTAATTCCTTTTATTTTACCTTCAATGTGTTCAACATCGATTTTGGGTATGATTTTGCACCATAACCATGTTTTCATAATAAAGTTTTATTTGACTTATGTTTTACACACTTAATGTTTTTGTCCTAGTTTTTGTGTTCCATGATTTAGATTTATAACTAGATTTTCTTTCATCATGTTTTGTTCACATCCTTTGGAAATCCTTGTGTTTCAAATTTTTTGTGCCTATGACAAGGAGGACCTAAATTGGGGGTGTCTTTTTTTCATGATCCTTGCACATGGCCCACAAGGTGGTCAAGCTAACTTGCATGGTGGTTAATTAGGCATTCTATAGCACATGCTTGGGCAAACAGTAATTCTTGTACTTTCTAGTTCATCACTTCATCCAAAGAAAGTAAATGATGAAGGTTTGCAATATGTCAAGAAATCATTCATAAGTGAACCTACATTTGATCTTAACAAATTGCATTTTGAAGGTTCCAATACATGTTAGAACAAGATTGTTATGAAGATCAAAAATGTTCATTGGAAAGTTGTTGCAACTTGGAAAAAAATAAATCATTGGGGAATCCAATGTCACCAAACCTCTTAAAAGTCATTTCAAACTACATTATGGGGTAGTCAAAGAGGGAATGTTAATATTTTTTCAAGGTTCAATTGTTGCAAAGGCCATGGTAAGAAGCAAAACCCATTTTGTTTAACCATGTTTGACTTGGAGACCTTGGTTCAAGGTGAGTTAGATCATAATGGCAACCTTCTTGGGGCATGCATTATGCCAAAGCTAGCTAGTAGCTTGCATCAAGTGATCACATCAATGCCCATTGTAATGAGTCTAGAAAATAGGGCCATGGGTTGTGAATAAACTTAAGAACAAAGGTGGTATCTTCTCCTTGACAAGTAATTGGAAAAAGGAGGTGTGGTGACTCCTTGTCATGACCATTTTCCCAAGTCACATTTGAAAATCAATCTTTCTATGTGGAGTCAAAATTTAGTGTTTGGATGATTGAAAGGCCTTTTTTGAGCAAGAAACAAAGGTTGAGTTTTCTTTTGGGCAAAAAAAAAATACATGTTATAAATTAACCATTGGTAGCATGACTAAGGGCAAGGTTGTGGGGATGAAGGTTGAGGTGCGTTTCAATCTACAGAGCTTCCATATTTTTATTGATGCAACGACTGTTTCAATTACCTTACAAACCCACTTGGAGTTAGTTTTTAATTGTTGTCTAACAATGTGACCTAGTCCCCTATGTTAACAATAATATTACAAGTGTTGATGTCCTAAGGTATGTGAACCTTCTTTTAAAAAGTTCTCCACCTTTTTGCATTTGATCCAAATCCTAACTTGCCTTAGATTTTGCCATTCCTAAGTATGGTCATTTCATAAGTTGGAAATTTAAGTGCAATTGGTGAATAAAAAATTAAGTATGCCCTTGCGATCTTCCATGCCAAAAGGGTTGTTTGCGTTCATAGTGATCAACAAGGTTTCAAAAAATGATTGCCATAACATTTTTTGAAAGAATTTAGGTTCTCTTTATGGAATTGGATTTCATTTTGGTCCATGTCGTAAGGATGGAATCTGAGAAGGGTGAAACAATTGGTTCAAAATGCTTGGCTATAAACAACCATGCCATGTTGTGAAGTTGGTTGCATCATTTTTTTCCCTTGGACTAGGCATGTTGGGTTCATTACCAAACTATTTATTTCCATGGTTTGTCACTAGGGGCAAGCCCCTTATTTAAAAGTTTCATAAACAAGGTTCATGTTTGCACTTCTAGATCAAGAATGCCAAGTCTACCCATTAAGATTCACTACATTAAAAAATACAAAATATGATTAAGGAACATTTGACTATTTTTGTAGTCATTTAGGACCAATTTAATTCCATGATTATATAATCAAATTGGATTCATCCAATTTATCGAGTGCAAACTTTTTAAGGTGTACCAAAATCTTGTCACAACGTCACATTTTTCTATCTTTTTACCTAGTCCTTTTTTATCATGTAAAGACACATTTATGGATGATTATGATGGAATCTAGAATTGTAATAGTCTAAAATATAGTGTTTATGAAAATTTTGACATTTTTTATGGGGATCAAAATATAGGGTAAAAAAATATTACAATAAGGACTAGGCCCCTTTCATCCTATGTGGTACACCTTAAAAAAATTTCACCCTACCATAGTTGCATAAATGGAAATAATTGCAAACCACAAAAATAACTATGGTAATGATGAAAGAAAAATCCAATATGCATATCTAGTCATGAAATCTACATGATTTTCTAAATATTATTGGGTATTCATGTGGTAACTTGGACTACATAATTAAAGCAACATTTGACGCGCTCCCAAGTCACAAGGGTGGAACCCACTTGAGGGTTTCACAAAGTCAAGTTGCGGAAAGTTGAACTTGGTAGCACGCTCCCAGCTTCCAACTCTAGAAAGGGGTAGAGGGTCGAGTTGGGAGCCTCGGGATTAGACTAGGAAGAGGGACTAGCTTAGCTCGTGTGAATCTGCGTCCAAAAACCAACCAAATCGGGTTAGTTTAGCATTCGGGACACCCTTGGGTGTTGGGACTTGCCACGGGCACTTGGACACACAAGACTCACCACAGCCCGGACTCGGGGGAAACCACCACCTTCCCCCATATAGTATTCTCTGCGGCTGGTCGCGGAGGCTACATCCGAATGGCACAAATTCCCGGGACTCTCGAAATGGAGTCCCGGAATTGTCCCGACGAGACTCCCGGAACTTTGAACCGCCATAACTCCCGACTGCAGAGTTGGATCGCGACGAGGTCTAAACCAAAGTTGTAGCCCTTGTCGAGATCTTTCCAACGCCATGTCGCACGCTCAAATCGGACGTAGGGAAGAGGTCTATTCTCGACTTTTAGTGGTCGGGAGTCAAATTGCCAGTTTGACTCCCGGCCCTTCTTTTGCCCATAACTTGGGCTGCAGATGTCCGAATTGCCAATGCGAGGGCATTTTCGATATCTACGTTTCAAAACCTTTCCAATGACACCAAGAATACCCCAATTCGAGGTGTTTTGCCCCTTGCTATCGAGCTTTGAACATTCGGGAGTCCCGGAAGACTCCCAACCTCCAACTTTTCCAAGTGTTGGGCTTCACCCCCACACTTGGCCAAAGTGGGGTTGCGACAACATTGGCCAAGTTAGGTAACATAAGTTAACAAAAGAACAAAGGTTAGGTTAAACTACACAAGGCAACCTAGCCTAGTTTAACCTAAATAGGCTACCTAGATTTTGTTAAAAATTTAAAATCATGCCTAGGCAACCTAGTTTAAGTTAGGCTAGTTTATAAATTCAATTGAAGCTATGTAGGTTAACTACATTCAAGTAGGTTACAAATGTGAAAATTTGAACCTTTCACCTTCACATTGAGAATCCAAGTCCTTAATCATTGCACAATTTTTTCAACAAGTGATAATTTTTGTTATCACATCATTGTAAACACTTCTTCCCATCCTACTTATGTGGCTTTACCTATCTATCTTAATTCCCTAGTTACCCTATGTTACCTTAAGTTTGATGATTAAAAAATGTTTTTAAGTGTCCTTAAACACTACTCAATAACCATGTCCAACTCTGTAATTTTATTGAAAAACAATATAACAAGAATAACAAATTTTGTTCAAGTTGCTTCATATTTAAACCACAAATATAATAAATTATGTTCTACATGATTACATCAAGTTTTTAAATATTATGAAACATTCAATTTTCTGGAATTGATCCTAAATTTTCAAAAAAGTTCATCATAAAGGTTGTGTCAATAAGGATAATCACATATATTATATAATAATTATGTTACATTCCAAAGGTTTGGAAGGAAATCAAAGAAATGTGGATTACAAAAAAAGGACATTATTTGATTTTTTAATAAAACATTGACATTCCAAAGGAGAGATTATCATTCTGGAAATGACTTATAATCCTACTTTCCCCATTGGTTTTTACTTCAACATGACATTTTAAATTTGTTCAATTTTCTTTACCAATTATTTTTGCATTTATTGGTTTAAGGATTAAACATTTATATCCACCTTTCATTGTTTAACAACTCATACATTCATTTTGCTTGAAAACACAATCCAACACATGACAAATTTGTGTTATGGTTTTTATTGTGATAGGTCAACTATGAACACACATAAGCTTCTCACACTAATTTGAAGTCAAACAAGAGGTCAAAGTAACATGTGTATTGGCATGGTAAGACCCATTTGAATCCAACCTTATTCCTAGGCAATTCATTTATTGTTTATGTGTCAATGCCCAAATCATTGCAATTTTTTCCAATTTACTTTTACACCATGGGATTTGAAGAATAATGTCAATAATGTGGCATCGAGGTTCTCCTTTCAAATATAAAATTGTATCATCCACAAGTGATTGGTTTCAAATGATGGTGCCTCCCAAGAACTCTAATCCTTGGATGTTTTATTTTGGGTCATTTAAAAGGTAGCCCAAAATGTCAATCACCAAGATGAAAAGATACTAAGACAAGGGGTAACCTTGTTTCATGAATCATGATAGGAGGAAAACTCAGTTTGTTCGACTTTCCATTGGCTTTGATTGATGAAGCTTTTGTAAAACATTGAAACCCACTGTACCCAAGTTGGACAAAATCCAAAGGCCTTTAGAATTGAGAAGAAGAAGTCCTAACCAATTTTCTTGAATGCAAGTAAGAAAAAGCTAGGTCTTGTCCATTTTCTTTTGCCTATGCCATCATGTCATTGTGAGGCAAATTTTATCATGATGTTTTGACCTCCCACAAATCTAATTTGACTTGGGCAAATAGTCGATGGTAAAATGCCTTGGAGCCATTAAGCAAGGATTTTAGCCAAAAAAAATTATGTGCTACCAATAAATGTTGTGGACCTTTAGTTGCCAATTTTGGACTAGTTGTTAGACTTTGGAATTAGGATTATGAAGCCTTCACAAAAAGAAATTAACATTGAGCCTTGGGGAAAAAAGTTCTTTAACGTCTTTAGTAAGTTTGATGTAATTGAAGCTATAAATTTCCTACAAGAACTCAATTGGGGTGCCATCATCCCTAGGTGTCTTTGCTTTTGGGAAACAAAGTTATGACCTTGTTGAGTTCATTGAAGGTGATGTCCTTGATGAGCTCAAAGTTCAAACTTCATAACCTCATTGATTTTCTTTGGCACACTTGCCTAACATTAAATGTGCATAACCAAGACTTTGTTTGTTGTTGGCCAGTCCATTTGGTATAACTATTGGTAAAATTGATTGATGTAAAACAACAATTTGTATTGGGATGTGAATTTTTTATCATTTGTTAAAAGCCCTTGGGTCATGGTTTTTTTGTGTTTTGCTTTATAGAAAAAAAATACATGAGAAAATGTCCCCAAATCATTGTGACTAAACCTCATTAACCATGGATTTAAAAGCCAATTCAACTTACATGTTTACAAAAAAGGTTTGTGATGTGAAAAGAAGGCAACACAAACATTAGTGTTTTCAAGATCCAATTGGAGATATAATGATTTGACCAATGGGAGAAAATACAATAAAAAAAGCCAAGGTTTCCAAGGTAAAAGTCCTTTTCCAACGACTACACATTACACGTATTGTTTTTGTGTTGGTTTATAACTTAAAATTTTGTATTTCAAATAAACCCTTTAACATTGCATTTTAGATATAAATATATTTTGACTATAAATTGAATTTATATCATGTATATTATGCATTCATGCCCTCTATCACATAAACATGAACAATTTTTATTAAAAGCACATTTTCAAAATCCATAATTTTCAAGGTCAATAACATTTTTGAACCAAATGTGCTCAAATCGATTATAAAAATAATTTTCATCAGTTCAAATCTTTTTTCCCTTTTAATCATCAATGTTAAAATCCTCTCTAATTTTCAAAAGAAATGGTGCACATTTGGTAGAAAAAAGGATGTTTGAAAAAAAAATGATTATCCACTTTCAAGGTTTGAGTGTTTTGAATATGCAAAACATTTTTGATTTGTTTCAAGCTTGGAACATATAAAATTTACAATTAATGTAAAATATTCTATAAAAATTTATGACAATCCACATTATTATGCTTCACTTGTGATTTTTCAAACATATAAAAATGTAGTTTTATGGAATGTTCACTCATTTTGGTGGTTCCTTTGATTTTGTTTTTACCCCGACATGATTCTCTTAGTTTAATTATAATAATATTACATTTGTTCTTTTTTTTGCCTTGGCCAAACACATGTTGCATTGGTGAATTTGATGAATGTTACTTCTAATTGGTCCTTATGATCTAAGTGGGTTTACTTGTTAAGGACCTCCTTCTAAACTTGTGTCATTGTGCCTTTGCATTTTGGGTCATATTGTAGTGCTTCATCAAAATAAACATTGGTAAGTAATCTATTGAGTAGTTTAAGTTAGATCCAAAATATCATTAATGAGTGATTGGAGATGTGTCATAAGGATGTTGGCATGTGATGTTGATGTGACCATTTTATTTGTCTAGACCTTTTGAAAGATAATAATTATTTATATGAAATATCATGGACTAAATTTCAAAGTGACCATTGTTGAAGGAGAAGTTGTCAGAAAGTTTTTGAAAGGAATCAAAATGCCATGCATCATGAATACCCAATTTGAAGGTGAGTTAGAGCCAAACATCCCTTTCTTCTTGTCACATGCTTTAGTTGGTCCATGCATCTACCTTGTTCAATTGCTCCTACATGTTGAATTCACACTTAACAATTTAATGTGAGGAACAACACATTGAACTTTGAATTGTTTCCAAATTTGAATTCATTTAAGCAAGGTCAAAGTTGCTATACGTTGACAATGACAATGTTATCATATTGGCTTAATCTAAGAATGAGGCATTGAACATAACCTTCGCTGAGAAAGCCTCAATCAATCATGCCACCAAGATGGCAATCTTAGTGGTCCATATTTGTTGGGATGCAATCTAAAGGGTAATTATATTTTACCAAAACAAATGCAATAAAAGGCTAAATTGTAAAAGCTTAGAGCAAGCCAACAAGACAAGTCAAGCCTTAGAAAACTAGTTAGTTGACATGTGCAAATTGAGATATATAGTATAACAATAATAATAACATAATGACATGTTTAAGGCATCTGATAAACAAGTTGAACTAGGAAATTGATTACATGGTAGAAGGTAGTTAAAGTAGTTCAACCCAACAATTATGGTTGGATGGTTACTTGTAACTACTAACACATGTATTTATGTAGAAAAGAATGGGAGAAGAATGTAGCTAGGGAGGTATTGGCAATTTTTGGTAAGAATTATGATATAATTATATGATTCAAGGTTATTCTACATATGTGTGTGTAAATGAATAGTGATGACATGAATGACTTTGAAGTTAGAATGTGTAATTGAATATTTGATGGAGTGCTGATTTGTTGAAAATGGGTGCAATGCAAGAGCATGGATCATAAAATTATGGAATTGACAATGTTTATAACTTTAGTATTGGTGGTAAGTTAGTGTTAGAATAATAATAGTAATTTGGGTAAGGAAATAGTAGATATTAGTAATGGTTTAAACAATTTGAGTGTAATGATGAATATATTGGTAAGTATACATGAATTGTGACACCTTAGCCTTAACAATTAGGTACGTGGTATGTAAATTGATGGTAAAGGGCAAGGACCCAACAACTATTAAATAAAAGGTTAAATGAACCATAGAAATAAATAGCTTACATGCTTTAAATGATCTTGGGATTCCATAAGGTCATGCCTCCTTTGAATTTGATGTTGGCTACCATATTTTTGCATTCCATGGCACACATTTATGGTGATTTTGGAGGTGAACAATTTGTTGGGGGTTGCCCATCTACCTTAGCCAAAGCTAATAGACCTTTTGTTGTTTGTCTCTGATTGCACCCTAGACCTTAGATGTTAAAAAAGGTATTAAAAATGGTTGTCTTATTCATTATCACTACTTGCGAGGGCAACCCTTTGGTTGATCGATCCTTATGGGTGGGTGGCCTTTTAGCCTTATATAAGTTTGAAGAGTAGTGGGAAACATAAAAGTTAATGTTTTCCTCTTGTGAGTGGCTCATAGGGACACCTTTGGTCAAGTCCACATTATGTCCCAATGTCCTTGCCTATGTTCTTTCCAATTGTTTCAACAATAAAAAGTGAGCTAGCTTTGCGTATGGTGTTGAGTTGTCCATAATCCCAAGCTTGACCAACTTTGAACTTGATCTTGTTTATGTAGTTCCAAATTGATGTCAGATGCATATTTGAAATCAAGAATTATACATTTAGATCCCCTTGAATTTCATTTTTTTTATAATGCTAGGTTTAATTTATATTGTCCCATTCGCATAAGTCCATGCTTTCCTTGTAAATTGTCGATGCAAAAGTGGTAAGTAACTTTTGTATGCTTCAAGTTTTTAATTCCTATGTTTGGTGGTCCTTCTAGCTTGAGATCAATTGGTAAATTCATAACCTCCATGCCCTTATTGTTTAAAAGCACCATTATTTGGTAATTGGAGTTTTTCATTAGGATAGGCTATATGTGGTTATGAAGGTCCCTTTTTGCAACATGGAAGATTCCAAGGGTTGAAAATAAGGAGGTGGGGAGCTTGGATGATTCCAAGGTTCACTTGGGCTTTTAGGTGAACTTTTGTGTTGTAGGCTTCTACTTTGTCCACTAGGTTGGAATTTTTTTGGGTAGGGCTTGAGGTTCCTTAATTAAAGGGAGGTTTTTTATGGCTCAAATTCTTGTTCCAAGTGTTGCACTTCGGCAATTCTAGTGTGGCATCGAGAATTTTAACTTAACTTTTTAATGACTAAAAAAAAATTTACAATTGATAGGTTTGCATTATGCATAACTAAAAGAACGACTTACATTTGACGATGTGGTGTACAATCTTTTTAGTTGTTGGAAATTAGTAAAAAATGATTTAAATGTAGTGGTGTGGATAAAATTCCATTAAAGAATTTATAATTACTACTAAATGAATGATGGAACATGATGTGGATAATAATTGAAATAACTTAAAAGATTATTCCAAATGACTTACTTGTATAATGATTCAAGGATGGCAAAGTACGTATAGAATTCAAAACTACTTCTACAAGGGTTTGAATTTTTATTACATATTTGGGACAATGTTATCCTAATGTCATATATATATATGCCATCGTCCACAACAAAATCAATATTCAAACCTAAAACATTAGCATTAAACAATGTACAACACTCATAAAATGTTGATGAATTTTAATTTGGAAATACATGTAAAAATGAAAAATAAGGACAATGTTAGATAAGATTAAAGAAGACTTGTAAAATTTACACAATAACATAAATTTTGACATAGAAGTTAATGTTTAAGAACCTTAAAATCTTGTTAATGCTAAAAGATTGTCCTTGTTGGATATCTCTATGGCTCCTATCAATGAAATTGTAGTTGGGTAGGGGTTGTCCTTCAAAAGCACTCAGTCCATCTATTTCCACGGTTGTTGTAATGAACACATTTTTTATGTCTTCCACCTCACTCCTAGATTAAGTTTTTTTCCACAACACAACTTTCCAACGTGGCTTCTTGATGTCATTTGAAAAAACACTTGCATTGTTTGACAATGAAATATGAAATGCTCAAATGATAATGGTAGTTTATGGCAAATTTTAACCATGAAGAAGTCAGCATAATTTTGTACATAGGTTAAGTTTCTTTTATTGTCTTCTTGCTTGATCCATTCGCATTAAAAAATGACCACATGAGTATGCAAATGATGATAATCAAGTTTGAATATGTCTTTTAATACTCCAACAAAGTTCAATGAAATATCGTTAGCATCAAAAATTGACATATCAAATATTGAGGCAATGCCACTATCAAATGTTTGCATTGAATTGTTTTTCAAGTATTCCACCTTAAAGTGTTTCTTGTACGCCTTCATCCAAGTGTATTGTCATTGTTTGAGATGGCCTACTACATAGTAAAACCCTATCCAAATCTTTTGGGTTGTTTAAATCCATTAGGTGGCCATGTACAACATTTTTTACCTATTCAATGAAAGGCAACATATTTGGGTTGGTGGCTTGTTCCAACTTCCACTTTTTGCATAAGTAGTCATACAAAGCCCCATTGGGAATAGCAAGTGAATGACATTTTTTCAAGACCATAATAGACATTAAAATTTTCAAAAAATTACCTAACCATTCACAATTTCCAAAAACAATTAGATCTTATTTGTTCAAGCCAAGGTGACATTAAGGTCATGTAAGGCTAGAGTCATCAAAATTTTCTACCCATCACTTTCTAAAACTTTGCCAACATGTCCTTCCTCTTCAACATCCCATATGTGTGGTTGCACAACCTCAAATCCTTTCAAATATTCGGTTATGAAACCAAAGTTTTCATCTCTAATGTACCCTTTAGCCATGGAATATCCCTCAAGCCTTGCCATATTTAGCACATAAATCTTTAGAATTTTCATGTACTTTTCAATTGGATACATCCATCTAGTGGCCATTGGTCCACACAAATGTAATTAATCCACAAGATGATACAACAAATGAGTCACGATGTTAAAAAGGAAAGGTGGAAAATGCATTCCCACCAAAGCAAGGCTAACTGCAACATATGTTGTAAATGATTCAATTTCATTTGGATTCCAAACCTTGTTGCAAATCCACCTAAAAATTCTAAAAAATTTCATCATTGTCATCCAAGGCCTTGTAGCTAAAAGACCACATAATGCTAAAGGTAAAAATTGTTGCATCAAAACATGACAAATAATGTGATTTTAAACCTCCAATTTTTTTTTCCCTAATGTAATTCCCCATCACTTTAAAACATGTCCTAACGTTGTTTCTTAATTCTCAATTGTGGTTGCAAGTATGTCAAACTCACTTGGCATCAAGATGTAGGGGGTTGTTGGTTTCAACATCTACCCACCTTTTTTAACATTTATAGTTAACCAAATATGTCGTTTCATGCTTTTACATTGCAAATCATGCTTCACTTTCACCATATCCTTCTCACTAAACGTCGCTATTTTAAGGATATTTTTAACAATTTTTTGTTCACAATGAGTGACATCCAATGTCCATCAAACTATAAATTCATGTGATAATCACAACACCATAGGCGATCTAGTTAGTTATTTGCAAATTTTAATGATGCATATTTTTCACATGTCATCTAAAACATTTGTTAAAAAAATGGTAACTCCATTATAATACTCCATAAATAATATATGCCAATAAAATGGTAACCCCATAAAAATATTCATTGTCCTATGCTTAAACTCACTATGATTGAATTTCATAAAAGTCATTATCAACTTCTTTATGAGTGATAACCCAATTTAGATCACAATATCCAAACAATGTGGTCATATGATCTTCAAATATTGCCACATATGTGTCTTCAAATGACCAAACATTTCACTTATATATGACCAACCTATAACTAACAAATAACTAGACTATGATTGCAATAAGCACTTTTGATAACTAGACATTAATTTTTTTGGGGCCAATTTTACAAAACAATAAAGTGTTAGAAACATACTTGCCACATCAATTCAAATGCATATGATTTGCATGTTTAATGTACAATTACAACTCAATAAAAGGACATAAATACATCTATTATATACCTTCCAATACAATAAATAACACATTTCAACATTTTCACATCATGTTCTTTGGAAGGGTCACCAATTCCACCATTTAAACTGCCTAATTCCAACCAAGATTTATACTTTGCAACTCATGCCAATTGTTCATCTATTGTGATAGTTTTTGGTTTAAGGCAAGTTTATAATTACCCATTGAAATGATCTTTCATTGTGGTGATCTTGTATGGGTGCCCTTCTAGTAAGAATCTACATGTTCTATTGTAGGTTTGCTTCCTAGTTCCATTTTGTGCTCCCCTAGCTTTTAAACTAAGGCCAACATATTAGACATGCGGAAAATCCTTGATGTGCCACCCTTGTAACTATCCTATACTCAGGGAAATCATGGATGGTCCAAATCAACATGTACCTCTCAATTTAAATGACTTAAAGCCAAAGGGTTTTCACATATCATATGTTGGAACTCCAGTCCAAATTTGTTGAAGTTCTTCAACTAATGGTGGTAGATAAACATCAAAGTGGTTAGGCTTTACTGATTTTTTCCCTATAATCAATAATATGAACATGATGAAAAACATCTATTTGTCAACTAAGGAAGAAAATTGTAATTTAACAACATGAAATCCTAACCACATGGACTATGTTGATCGGGTCAACTTGAATGGGTTGATCTCATCTATAGCAAGAGTTAGGTGCACATTTCGTTGATCTATTACAAAATTACGAAATTATGTTGAATGTGTTTCCAAGCCTTTGAGTCACATGGATGCTTCATAAGGCCATCTAGACTATAATTTTGTGAGTGCCACAACATTGATTTAAACATTGTAGGTGTCTTGAACATCCATTGAAGTTGAGGGATTACAAGAAAGTAATGAAGAATTTTCACAAATAACACCTTGTTTACATCATATTTGTACCGAATATTTCCACAATTGGGACAACTAACATTATCCTTATGATCCCCTCAAAACAAGATGCACCCTTTAGCATATGTGTGAATGTTCACATAATTTAATCCAAGTTTTTGTGTCAAAGCCCTTACAACATAGTAATTGGCTATTAGACAATTTGGTTCATGAAGCAAATGATGATGTAAAAATGCAAAAAATTCATATGCAAATTTATTGCTAATTTTATATATTGTGCACAAGTCATAAGAAGTATTGTTGTTGCCAACTTTATGCATTTGGAGCATGCATATAGTTCCTTCATTGCATCGTCCAAAGTCATTGGATCAAAATTATGTTTTTGGTCTCCAAGATCAAATTTAGTATCTCCTAAAGGTTGTTGGCCCTTCTTATCAAAAGGGGCCTTGGCTTCACCATTTTTCCCACCTTCATTCCATCTCTCTTGTAACCCATCAACTACCTTAAAAAGCCTCCTCCACAACATTTAAAGCTATAACTTTCAATGCGACAAATCATATACTTGTTGGAATGCATCAACTACCATAGCTTACATATCAATAACATAATCAAGCTCCTAGGTCTACTATTTTGTTGGAACCTTAAATTTTTCTTCCCACTCTTCATTTTATGAATCCATGTTGCTTGGTTTTCTCCAAACTCTATACCTTGGATCCCTTCCATTATGGATCAAGAGCTCCTTCACATTTGCAATGTTGTATAAAGAATATCCTTTTCATTTGGTATAAGGACAATGTAAATGTTTCAATTGGTAAAATTTGGCCCATTGTTCTTCCCTAACCTAAAGCCAATCATCTCAATGTTGTTCTCTTACATGCCAAAGCGGCAATCTCCTTACCTCATCGAAAACATCTTGAAATACATACACCATTATAAAATCAACCACCTTTCATTAGTAGACTCATACCCACTTCTCATTTAATTGGAAAAGGAATGGGGTTATCAATCATTATAAAAAAATGTGTGCAATGTTGTCCACAAAACATTTAACACCAAATTTTGTGAAATTTAGGGTCTATGTTGTAGCTAGACAAGTTTGGGTATGGAGAACCCCAATTATCATTAACAAAATTGCCATGTTTTTCTAAACTACCCCCCAAAAAAATTCAATGCATGAACGTTGAAACCTTAGAATTAAAAAAATAAATTTATTATGAAACTATTAACAACCATAATCACTCTTGTTATGGTTTATAACTATTCCAAGTATATTGTTGAGCTAGATGTTACCCTTTTGGGAAAGAACAGAATAGTGGGAACCATTCCGTCTAGTCCCTTTGGTTCATTTTTTCCCCAAAAAGGGGTTTTTAATCAAATTAGATAATTCAAATTCTTTTAAACTGATTTTCAAAACGTTTTCCAGAATATCAGAATAATAAATTTAATTTTAAAAAATCTTTACCTTTTTGGGGAAATAAGGAATAGAAGGAATAGAAGGAACAAAGGAACCATTCCTTCTTTGGGTCATTCTTTACCAAAAAGGTAAATTTTATTAAAAATTAAATAATGGAACTTCATTTTTAGATGGAATTTCAAAACCTTTTCCATATTATCAGAATAATATTTTTAATTTAAAATTATTTAATTCAAAAGAACTTCTTTACCTTTTTGGAAAAGAAAGGAATGGAGAGTACCATTCTTTCTAGTTCCTTTGGATTCTTTCTTTCCCAGAAAGGTAAATAGATTTAAATTTTAGTTAAATAATCCGATTTTTAAAAAATGACTTTCAATATATATATCAGATAATAAATTTAATTTAATTTAATAAATTTATTTACTTTTTTGGGAGAGAAAAAAACTAAAGGACCATTCTTTCTAGTTCCTTTAGGTCCTTTTTTCCCAAAAATATTTTTTAAAAAAATAAATGAAATAATATGACTTCTTGAAAAATTGAACTTTCAAAAAAAATTCTAGGATATTAGAATAAAAAATGATTTCAGAAATATTTAACTTTTGAGGAAAAAAAAGGAACAAACAAAACCAACTATTGGAAAAATCGTTGTAAATTTTTCTTGAGCACAAATGTAGGTGCTTTCTTAGTAGAACATTTTAGGTTAAAAGAATAATCATCTATATGGATGAATGTGATTATTTGTTATTGCAATGGATTGGAAAAATTGTATTTGTGAACTTTAAGTTTTTCTTTTATACAAAAAAGGTCAAGGAATATTGGACACACTACACATTGTTTGCAAGATGCATGACCCAAAGGATATAATATTAGTTGAAGATGATTTTGTTGACACTATTTTGCTAACTTCATATGAAAAGGGTTCATATGAACTTGAAAAAGATGCATGTGTTGTGGGATTCACATATCTATTGAAACCTCTACAAGATGTTGTAAATGATTTGTATGTGTTTGATATTTGTTAGGGTGTGTAATGACTACTAAAGGATGATGTTTAAGTTTTGGCGCGATGTTTTGAATTTCCTTCTCAACTTTTCAATCATTACAGCCTTTTTAATTTCTATTTTGATGATGATTTTTTCTTGCCATTGTTTCCAATCTCCATGTTCAAAGGTTCAAAGTTTGCCTATTCACATCTTAAGACTCATAGCTTTTGTTTTCAAACCTCATTGCAGTTTGCTATTTAGTACAATGTTGAATGATTCCATGCATGCACACTACATGTCTGGCTAAAAGGATTCAACAAGAACACTCGTTCTTGCATGAGCCCAACTTGCCACTATGACCTAACATGAGGTTGGTTGCATCTACTTTTAACAATTTTGAGTTTTGGGATAAATTTAAAGCCATTATCAATAATGAGGTTTCCATGAAGATGAGAATTAACAATGATGATTACATATTAGGTGTAATTCACAATGTCAAATTGTTGTGTTTCTTGCATTTTGAGTTACAAGTCGTTGTTTACTGATATATACAAACAAACTTTTTTCTGAGTCAAGGTTTCGTCTCTCTTACTTCCCCTATTTTTTATTCTCTCTTTGGGTCTACAAGTTCTTCTTGTATGTATAGTCATTTCTTGGTTTCAAATATGGTAAATGGGAGCAGCTAGTAGATTCCTTCCAAGCTACCAAGACAACCAATTGACATTGAAATATGCAAAACATTATTATTTTTATGTTTAAACGACAAGACATGAAAAAACGGGGCTCATGCATATTATGTAAATTTAAATAGTTTGAACCTATAAGCATTTTGTGAAGCACCTAGACAATTAAGATTATTAATTCTAGAGTTTGTTAGGTCTTTATATATTTTTTGAAAATTCCTTATGATATTCAAATTTTAAATCAGAATGTGGTGTGGCTACATTAAAAAATGATCTAAACATATTATGATCTTGGGCCTTTTCACTAATTTGCTTGCACAACTAGTAATCCTTAGTTTACAGACCTTGTCTTTGGTGAAGATTTGTTTACATATACATTCCTTCCTATGAATGTTTACATCTCCAACAACAGATTGACCATCATATATTCTATATCCATATGTGATATGATTTTATGCTTCCATTATCATGAGTTGCCAGTCCAAGATTAGATTTCCAATTTTTTTTTGTTATTTTTAATTGGTGTGATGGCTAGTCACTCACGAGGCTATGGATGCACTCTATGTTGATTTACCATCACATAAATATCTCAACTTGGTATATAGAATTTTTTGCAATTTCATTTAGATTACATCAGATGTGATTTTCTATATCCCTCAATGTGGTAGTGGGTGGAAAAAAAAAAACCTAGTTAATAGAAGTCATCATTACTATGGTGTGGCACTTTGTGTTCACAACTTTGTTTGTTAATTTTTTAGTTGTTTCATTTAATTTCCTAATATCATTTTGTTACATGATTGTGTGGTCAATAATAAAATTTTAAATAAATAAGGTCTTGTTGTCTCTTTGTTTATGCAATTGGGCAAGTGTTCATTTAAAACATGCATTGAACTTCCAAATTTTGTAGGATCTTTGATGTTTTTGAACACCCATAACATCTCATTATTTTTATTGTACATCTTTTGTTACTAGTTTTCTAAACTATGTGACAAAGTTGGATCAAGGAATTAGTCATGATGTATCTTCAATCTTGGTCAAAGAAAAAACTATGAAGGTTGGTGATGAATTGCCTCATGGTGGCTACCTCATGAGCTCACGATTTTTGGTTTGTCTAGCTTTCTATGAAGCAATTTCAAATTTTTGTTGATGGATGTGTTTTTCCTTGAGGATTGTTACACTTCAAGAAAATGACAGATATATATGCACATCATGATCTTTAATTTGGCATCTTGGGCAAGTTGTGATATGATTTTATGCCTCCATTATTACATGAATTATTGGTCCATGAGTAGTTTACAAATTCATGTCACTATTTTTTGTAACTAATGTGATGGTTAATCACTTATGAGGTTATGATTGCATTCTTATGACTACATTTTTTGTTGATTTTCCATCACATGTAGGTTTCAACTTGGTGTTATACAAAGTTATCTACAATTTCATAGATTTTTTTCAAGGATTCTTTGTGTCACTCAATGTGGTAATGGGTGAAAAACGTTGTGGTCAATAAAAGTCATCATTGCTATTAAAGTTCCCATTGTTGTTATTGTCGAAGACTTTCTGAGCATCTTTCTTTATTGTTTTTCAAGTTCTTTCCTTAATTTGCTAGGGTCGTAAGTGTTACATGACTTTGTGGTTGTAAGTTTTTGAAACAAAGGCGGTTGGGCTTCTTTATCTTATGTAGTTGGGAATCTTGTTACCAATTGAACGGGTTGTAGACATCCTATTCATCTAAAACATGCAATGAACTTCCAACTATTATAGGATTGATGTTGATTTCTAGCAATGACATTTCATTGGTTCCTTTTAGTCATTGTAAGTTACCTCAATATCAAAGGCCTTGGATACATGTGTTTGGACCAAGTGTTGGAGTTCATTTTGTGGCCCCTTCAAGTTCATTACAAGTGTGTTGGAAATGGAACTAAGGTGAAGCTAAAGAATGTGGCTAGAACATGTCATAGGATAGGGAAAAGAAAGAAAGATGAATAGTTAAAAAAAGGTAGGGTTTAAGGCAGAAACCCCACAAAATTAAATTAAGGCTAGAGGGGGATATAGATGCAGGGGCATGTGATGGGAAGAATGTTTGGGATGAAATAGTAAAAATGTTAATTCTTCGGATACTAGATACTAGTGTTGTGGAATGGGAAGGGCATAGTTAAATGAGTATTTGGAAAATTTAAAGGTGAGTTTGGACAAGGAACTTGAAAATGTGGACAATGAATTGTCTTTGATTGAATTCAAGAATGTTGTGAAAAGATGGTTGAAAATAAAGAGGAGCAAATTGAAGGCAAGGTATATGGCAAAGAAGACAAAATATTTAATTAATATTGAACTTGTTCATTGCAAAAGATTAAAGGTCTATTGGTTGAAACCTAAGACCATCAAGAAGGTTGAACAAATGTCCAATGATAGGAGCAAAGCGAAGAATTTGATGAACGTGCGGCGATCGGAAAAAATGAGGGAAAAAACAAGGCTAGTAGTTGGTCGACTTCTCACTTCCCCCCATTATTTTAATGACTATCAAATATTAAATTGTTAGGGGAAAATGTCTTTTACCCATCAAGTATTTTGTTGCAACATTGATCTTTCTTTATAATTAAGAATGGTTATGTATAAAGGTGAAATGGAAAGGTGTATAATTATTAGATTTAATATTGTGGTGTGGATTATTTGACAAAACATATACAAAAAAATTTCAATTTGAATGACTACCATTGAGACGAAGCAAAATGAAATGGATGCCAAGTTTGCATCCATGTTGGATATCAACATGTTCATATTCAGACACTTTGACATTAAATTATTATTTTTTGAGTTTGTGGGGGGCAGAAGAACTCGAAAAAAACTATTTAGATGGAATCAAATATTGCCTTTGAATAACAACTACAATCACCTCAACATAGATCGAAGGAAACATCAAGGCTCGTGAATGATGTGGACCCTAGGGGGGCATTTGTCCTAGCTAGCAATGACAATGAAATATCACAATATTTTTTGATGGGAAAATTTGCTTTTGAATGCATGGATTGAGTGTAGTCACAACCAAAAAAACCATGACAACAACATCAGAAAAAACGGCAAGAAAGACTCCACCAAAGAAGTTAACACCACCACCTTGAAATGTGGAGGGTGAAGACTAGATCATTTTGCAACCAAGAACATCACCCATGAAAAAGTTATTCAAACATAAATCTCCTTTAAAAATGAATGCGGAGGGTCATAATGCTTAAGGTGTGGTTTAGGTAAGATGGTTATAAGTTGGTGTGTTGCGTGCATTTGATTTTTCATTGATGTTTCCATGTTGTGGAATTGGTTGTAACTTGTGATGCATGGGAAGGAGCTACAAGGTAAGGTGTAAGGTGGTTACACCTATAAGAAATAATAAAGAGAAGGTAGTCTCACAACAAGCATGGATGGGTGTAGTCACAATCCAACGAGCCAAAAAAGGTGTTGGATCATAAATAAAAATAGTCAAAATTGGATAAATGCTTATGTTTTGCTATTTAAAACCATGGCAATCATGACAAGTTGTTTTTTTTTCATTCATATGAATATTAAGGAATTCAAACCAAGAATCCATTTGATGGAATTTTAAGTTTTGATTTAAGACCTTTGAAAGTGAACACCTATGGTGTTAGATAGGAGTCAATTTTGCAAAGGGCTATCAAAAGGACTCACATAATAAAACACATTTGATGGGGAAAAAATTGAGAGGTTAAAAACCTATTAGCCACATTGAAAAATCATTCATACCCAAAAATATGTGGAATTTTAAAATTTTAAAAATTCAAAGTACTTTCCAAAATTGATCCAAAATTGATCCAAAATTTTAAAATTTTGAAAGTCCTTTACCACATATAAATGAGATATAATCTACATGATGTGTTAAGAAAAATTATAGTTTATTATTTTTTTAAAACATAAAAATGTACAAAATGAATGTTTGATTATGATTTGAAATTGTTATTATTTTTATAAACAAAACAATGAATTTACAAGGAATCAAAACACTTTCAAAAATTCATATTTGGGTGCAGTCATGGTAACACATACCATGACATGTGTAACCAATGCTTGATGTTCCATGTTATTGAAAATGTAATTTAATTTTGTGTTGAAATTGTAGGATTTACTTATATGATAACATTCATAATATATCACAGGAACTTGTGAATAAATTTGAAATTAATCAAATGAATCAAAAATATGAAAAAACATCAATAAAACACTATAACCAGTGTTTTTAAACAATAAAAAGGACATGTTTAATAATTTTAATTTTTTTCTAAATGACATATTTTGACAAATTTTTAATGCAAGGTTTATCAAAGTATTATAAAGAAAATTATCATGTTTTCAAAAGATTTTTTCAAAAACTTTTTCAAATATATTCTAAGAATATTTTAAGAATATTTCCCCAAAAGTAATCAAAAAGTAGGTGGGTGTGGTTCATGTTATCCCATTTGCACCCATTTACTCAAAAATGATAAACATAAAAGCATGTAATGTATTGGGACAACTATAAACATTTATTACAACAAATTGCAAAAAAACATTCTTCCAAAATTCATTCATATGAAAAAAAAATTTGGGAAAAAGGACAGGTGAAAACATGGTAAAGTATACACAAAAAATAGTGTAAGCAACAAAATATTGGGGTCCCTAAATAAAAGGACTAATAAGTAGATGACTTTATGGGGGTAATAATTTTGTTTTTGGGTACATTATTTCTTAATTTAAATTGTTATAATCATGTTTTTTTAAGCTACTTGAAGATACTTTAATTGGACCTAAAATCTATGGTAGTTTGTAAAAATAAATTTAAGTACTTAAAAATAAGTGAAATGTTTTTACAAGTATTTGGTTTTTTTTCAAACACCTCAATATTGATGTGGTGAGCATTCTAATATAGTTTTTTTTGGTTGATTCAATTTATTTTTATAATTAAAGTCATCCTCAACCCCTAAAAAATGGGGGATACTTTTGCGGTACTTTTTCAAATCCAAATGATATGACACAAATTTCTTTTAAAAGTTAGAGGGGGGCTATAAATGCCCATGAAAAAAAATTCAATTATTTTGAAATGTTAAAGGTAGGTTAGAAGTTTGGAAATTTGTTCTTTTCATGTTTTCAAGTAAAAAATATATAACAAGCATGTACAAAATATTTTTCTTGCACATAAACATGCAATCCTTTTATAAAATAATCATGTTAACTCATTGTATCTCATTTGCACTCGCATCTCATCTCCTTCCTATTGTTTTGATGTATTTATTTTCATCAAACATTACATTTGTTAGGGTTTGCATTAATTCATATACAATGTTTATTAGTTGCATGCCAATCATAGCCATTAGTGTTAATGCAATGAATTGTTGGGTGGATTGTAATTTAATATTGGATAAGTTGTGGTTTTGGTGAATTTGAAAAACCTTAAGCAAAAGGTGGCATCTAGAAAAATTAATGGCCATTGGGGGTTGGAAAAATTCCATGGTTCACCTATTCTTGAATTTTGGTTCAAAATGGATGTCATGATTGCTCATTTGCCTAAGGCTCCATTTATGCATCTGCATGAACTTGATGACTAGGCTATAATGAAAGATGTGGTAGGCACTTACACATTGTGGAACTAGAAACATGTCAAAGTTGCAAGTTGACATGCCTATCTTAGGATGAATGTGAATTTGTATTGTTTTGTTTTTTCATTTCATGGGCTTACAATAAACTATGATTCCTTTTTGGTGAAACTTGTAACATGAACAATATTGTAGTTACCATATAGTAAATTAGTTCACTTTCCTCCTATTGTGCATATCTTTTATAGATGCTTGACCATAAGCTTTCCTCATTTCTTTGTTGCTAAAGAACAATTGTTAAAGTGAATTGGAATTGCATTTAAAAGTTGATTTGTAGTATTATTATATGAGGTACAATTACCTACATATATGAAGAAGCCTTCCAACAAGATATTCAAAATTGGTGGAGCAAAAATTTTATATGATTTCAAACATGTATGAATGATAGCCATAGTTATTCATAAGCTTAATAGAAACCACAAAATGACTATGGATTTACTAATAATTAGTTTTGCTATCCCTTTGGCACTATGAATAACTTATCAATGAATCACATATGACTAAGATATGCAAGGAGGTAAAGCTCAGGTTGCTGAATTGCCATTTGTGGTTCATGAGACCTATTCGATGGTAGGAGTCTAGGCATCATGTGTTTGGGAATGTTTGAAGAGGGGTTTTGGAATTGTGGGGCATGAAAGGAAAAATAGAATAATTAGGTGTTTAGGTTGGAGATGGGGGTGTTCATGGTCTTTGATGAATCAACAATCATGCTTAAAAGATTATCCCCATGCGTTCCTTCTTTAGAGTGTCTAGAGCCACCAAAAACAAAATCTTTCCTATGGGTGATTGGATGAAGGCATTTGTGCTCCCTTGGATGAATTACATATTTTGAATGTTTTGTTGTATTTCTTTTAGGGTAGCTTCCACAATGTTGATGGATGACAGGTCATTTTCATCCACTTTGAAAAATTGATAGAGATTACCCCATGTCAAAGATGACAACATTAGGTCATTTGTTGGTGGGGCATGTTTTCTAACAAATGATAAGAATGGAATTCCAAACATTTGGGTGGGTGATAGAAAGGCAATTGCCTCTTCCATCTTGAGGGTTTGAAAAATGATGAAAATGCTCATGACAGTAAATGAACAACATCCATGCATTACATTGAGGATGCAGTTGGTGGAGTGGGGTGACACAATGTCATATTTGCCCTTTCAATATGCTTACATAGGAAGCTTTGAGATCATTGAAGAAACCTTGGCAATGGTGCAATGTTTGAAACTAACCTTGGAACATTTTGGGCAATTTTGGTGATCTTTCTAAATCCTAGGTGAAAGTGCCCTACAAAGGACACGATGGATCCACAAAACAAAGTATTGAAAATCCTAACTAAAAGAGCATTCAAGAGAGGATGATGAAAGTTTACAAAAGACCTTAGAAAACGTCCAAGAAATAGGTGGCAATGAGTTGCATGAAGTCAAAAGGACCAAAACCTTCTTCAAACATAGTTAAAACCTCTCCACAATAGGGGTAGTGAATTTGCAAGTGCAAAGTGCTAAGGCTTTGTATGAAGAAGCCTTTGAGTACACCCATGAAAATGAAAAATTTGGAAAAGAAAAAGAAGTCGGGGTTAGGGATTAACCTTGAAATTTTCCATTTCCTAAACTAGAATTAAAGCTAAAAGCAAGGAGGAGGAGGAGGCGACCTATTTTTTATATCAATTCCACGCTCAATTGAAATAAGAACTTGGTTCCTTGGAATGAAGTGCCCCAAATGTTTGTAGCTTGCCTCCAAACTGAAAACATATCACCTTCAAGAAAGAATTTGGCACTTACGAGTTTTGTTATCCAAGATGCATAATTTTGTTTCTTTTAAGAACAAAAAAACAAGAGTAAAACCTTGAAGAAATTGATGATGTTTTAATGATGCAAGGTAAGAAAAGATCACCCAATGTGACACCTTGCAAATGGAAAGTGAAAAAATTTGAGAAAAATTGCAAGGGGTAAGAGAAAAGCAAGGTTCTCATAAGTTTGCCACCATTGTTGAAAGTTGAAAACAACAAACATGAAAGATTAATTGAAAAACAAACTCCCATGATGGAGGCACCTAAAAAAATGAATTTGTCACTCACAAAGACTCAAAGAAAACCTAATTGCTATAACATAGAACTTGGGAACTCCATAGCAAGGAGGAAGAGCAGAGGCCTTAATGGGTAGGAGGGTGCAATGGTTGTGGTGCAACTTTGGGCGCAAGCCCAAGTGAAATAGTTGTTGGTGAAGATTTTTTTGGTCCACAAATGTTGGAATAGTGGTAAGAAGGGGATGGTTGATGGATTTAGGGTTTAAAATTGTTTCATCAATTTAATTTTAATTTTTCTAGACCCAATTAGATATTAATTTGACATTGGTCAATCTATATTGTGTAGTAAATTGTTGAGGTAAAATAAAATGAAAAAAAAAATTCTTTTGGGCTACCAAAAACTAGTCACAACCAACTAATGAGATTTTTATGGTAGTCACAAGTGACATTTTGGAAGCTAAGTATTTGATCAATCATGACTACCCATTGCAAATCTAATTGTTGGTCATTGAAAACTTAGATGTCAATGTCGAATTGTATTCTTATTAAATATTTTGTGATATTAAAAAAAAACCCTCACCATTGTAATTGCAATACTAAAGATCAAAGGGTTTTATTTTTTCAATTTTGTGATGTGACCAAGGTTTGATGCATTGATCATCCATAAATTAATGTAGTCAAATTTGGCTACTAATGCAATATAAAAGGGGGAATTTTTTTAAATTTATCTGTTGCTACCCATTTGAACCACTTATAGAAATATGATGATTACCAAAAAAATTGGAAGATCTTTTGAAGTTTTTATTAAAAAAATCATTGGATTTGTGACAAATATTCAAAAATTTCACAACAACGTCAAATTTCACCAAAAAATAGATAGGATGGTAAGGATAGTTAATTTTTATCAATTTCAATTTTTACAAAACAAACAGAGAGAACAAAACAAAACAAAAGTTGAATTCAAGGATTATAATCCATAATTTAAAGAATATGATTATATAAATTATTTATTAATCTAGTTTACAACTTACAATTTTTTGCAAATATATTAACAAAGAAATATTGAATGCATGGAAGAGATGTTACATGACTGATTATTTATGTGTACAATTTGTAATGATTATATGTTAAACATAAATAAACCAAATATATTGCATTAAGTGATAATTGACCATATGTTTTATAATGACAATATTATGTTGACATATCATATTATTTCATAACTGATAATTGAAATAAATTGTGAATTCAACGTACCAACTATTTAAAAATATTGGTCTAGTTTTATAAAGTCAACTATATTTTAAAATTTTACAACTTCCTTCATATGCATGTGTAGGAAAAAAACTTTATTGTTGAAGCTCATAAATTACTAAAAAAAATTTCATAGTATATTCAGAAAACATGTAATGAAAAAGACAAGGAACAAAAAAAATGTTCCCTTCACACATGTGAGTTTTCATCTCCATGGGACAAAACTTAAACAACACTTCACAATTCCAAAATTTGAAAACATATATGATTGTTTGAAAATATTAGTTAAGTTGTGAAAATTTGCCCAAAAAAACACTAATCATTACAAGGAAAATGTGAGCACAATTCATTGAAAAGTCCAACCAACAACTGTTAAATAAGCTCTCCAGATATTTTTAATTACGAGTCTATGGGGGTCAGATTGTTTTGATTTCTTTATCATGAGCTTCAACTAACTTTCTTTAGCATAACAAGATCTTCCCAAATACCCACACCCATATATTTACTCATAAAAGAAAACAAAGGTCCTTGAAAAGAATGAAAATGAATAGCTCCAAGATGTGATGAAGGAAATTAAATAGATAAAAAGGCAAGGAACAACACATAAGATATGCAATCCTTGGGAAGTTTGACAAATGCAACCCATCTTCCCCTATTGGAGTTATACCCAAAGAAATCCCATGTATGATAGATGAATTGAACACATTTGGAGATCCCAACAAAATTGGGTACTCTCTTCCCTCAAAAAAAATGTCGAAACACAACTCATCGTTCAAGACAACATCCCACACTAAGCATTTGTTTGCCAATTTTTATTGCTCTCAAGATCCCTAGTGATTTTCATCATTCCCCTAATTATAGATTTTTAATCTTGGTGTTAAACTACATTTCTCTAAAGGATATATGACGTAGTGGGAACAACTTTTCCTCTGGAAAAAATAATAGTTTACACCTTCAAGCATTCTTCCTTCCAATGTCACCAAACATCACAAATTGCAAATAGTCCACCACCCAAAAACCCATACAACTCGAAAACCACAAAATACTTAGCTATCAAGTAGAAAAAGTCTGTCAATACTTGAATTCCAACTTCATCCCATTCTTGATTGACATCCAACAATGAAGATTTGCCCAATAGCACCACACCACACAAAGTTTACCCACAAGCAAAACTAGAAATAGATCAAACGCCACCAATCATAAAAACTCTAAGAAGTTCATAACTTGCAAAATAACAAAGCAATATAAAAACAAAATACCCACTTCTTCCATTAGTCACCATCAACCACCAAACCTTTATTATCTTTTACTTTCAGTTGATAATGTGACACATCATCCAATTAGGTTATCATCATAAAAATTACATCATAGATGTAATGTCTCTTTTACAAAACAGACGAAGTCCTTAAATCTTCATAGTTTAAATGTAGTACGAAATATTTGCAAATCTCTTTGAGGTTTGTCCCACATCAAATCTTCTCTCCCTTGACCGCATAGATCCTTCCGCCCTCATCATGTTCTATGTACTTGTTCCCATTGAGGTATTTCACAAACAAGAAAGGACCTTCCCAACTAAAAGCCAAAGACTTTTTCTTTTTAGGCTTCTTCATTTTCACATATGTTTTTCCTTCCTTGAACCCTTCACACAATTGTTTACCCTTATGGGTGGCATATGTTTTCTTCTGCTTGACATGTGTCTAGTTAACATTTTTAGTAACCTCACCATGCATGTAGTAGCAATGAGTTGCATCTTATTGATCATTTGCTCCACCAATGTAGCAAGTCATCATCATCTTCAAATTCACAAACCAATGAACTAAAAGAGTTATCAACCTTCAACCTAAGCATACAACCAATCAACACCATGTGGGGAAACAATTTGGTGTTTAATTAGACTCCACACCTGTAACCAAATAAGATTGTAGTTAGGCAACTATTTATCCCAATCTCGTGCATGTTTTGGTGTGGCAATTAAAACAATAAATCCATGTTTTAAGGTATTTAGTAATTGTTCAACCATACCATTACACTTGGGCCATTGATGTGTTGTGTACTAATGGATGATGCTGTAGTTTTTACATAATTCGTCAAACTCAACCAACCACTTTGATTCATTGTTGGTTATAATATATTTTGGGACTCCAAATTTACAAATCATTTCATCCTCAAAAAATCTTGTAGTAGCCACTGCATCATGATCAACCACAGCCCTAGCCTCACATCACTTTGAATACTAGTCAATTGCTACCAAAATGTACCTATTTCCATGGTTTGTTTTGGGTAATGGTCTAGTTGTGTTGAATGTGACATGATAAAATTGGTCCTAGATAGGGATGCTTTTGAACTCTTGAGGCTTAAATTTGATGTTACCTATCTATTTTACCATTTGACATTGTTTATAGAAGTGCACCACACTTTTGACTCCATATGCCAAAAGTAGCGCTTATTAATTTTTACTAATGTCCTCCCTTCTCCAAAGTGACCAATTTCATTATGCAAATCCATGACGATTTGTTAACGTTCATTAGGTTTGGGCACAACCAAACCTTTGAATATGAGGTTATCATGGTTCCAATAATAGTGCATAACCCGCTTGCCTACTCTAGATTTCTCCATTTCATCACAATAAAAAAGAAACTACTTACTTCTGGAACAATCATGCTCAACCTATCATCCCGAATGTCCATATTTTTTGAACATTCCCAATCATTGTCTACTTCAAAACTTTTAATCTCCCTTTCTCCATCCATTAGTGCTTGAGCTTCCTCAACCATCTACCAATGAGTTCTGACATCTTAGAATTCATTCCTCCTCCTCTTTAGGTTACATGACTCCAGTTTGTCATTCACCTTCTCAATGCATTACTATGAGTTCTTATTCACATCAATAGTAGCATCTATCATAGCTTCACCGCCCTCAATCACTTTCATTTCAACCATAGGGTGAAAACATGATTGGGGGAGGCAAAGTATTGTCCCAAATGGCAATTTTCCATACTATCATTAACAAAGTACTCAACGCCACAATTATATATGAATATAATGCAAATTAAATGATAAAATCATAATGGTTATGAATATACCTTTTTATGTCTAAAAACATATTGAAATTGGATACAATCACATTGTACTTTGATTGTTTTTTTATTATCAACAAATGTCTTAGAATATAACATATCACATCACATGGAGTTAGTACTACAAAAAATTAATATTTTCCACTAACCACAACATCTTAATGCGTAAAAAAAATAAAAAACATGCTTATGAAACATCATATTAATTTGGGATAATTCAGCATTTAAAAAAAAAATCCATTAAAAGGAGTACATCAAAATCAATATTTTCAATTAGAAGTTTGAAGATGAAATGTTCTTATAACTATGTTTGAGGGAATCATGTTGTTGGATTAAAAAAAACTTCAAATCCATTGGTTGAAATGACATTTCCAATTCATAAACATAATAGACTAATTGTTTTAAAAAATTCATGTGTCTTGACACTTACACCAATGTTAAAGGAGTAGGCATATTACATTGTTATTGGATGTACAAGGCATTATGGATAGGGATTGATCATTGGACATTGGCAATTTGAATTTTGAATTCTTGTTTAGTGTTGATTCATGTTGATGGTGACTTGGGGATTGCCCATAGGAGGGAGTTTTGGGGAAATTGAAAACATTTTTAGACACAGTTTTGGAGTAAGGAAATAGATGTAGCTATTTTCTAGCAAAACCTACAAATTTTGGTTTGGAATACCACATATTTAATATTGTTGTTTGATTACAATTCAATAAAATATGGATTTGTTTGTTGTATTTTGATTGAAGTTTTTAATAAACCAAGGAAGTATAGACTTCTATAGTGATTTCCATATTTAGATTATTGTGTGAATTATCTATAATATCCAAAAATATCATGAAATGAATTATAATTATGTTTCTAGTTTCTTACATTATATTTTGAAGTACAAATTTTGGTTACTTGAAATAACCTTGAATTTAATGTTTTAATGGACTTTAGACATAGGTGTGTTTAGAATTAGTGCATAAATTGAAAATGTGTGAATATTGTAGTGTAAATCCATTGTTTCAATAAGTGTGGAGTAATTCTAGAAGAATTTAATCCACATCTACCATTTTGCGGCCATCTTTTTGGGGAATTTATTTTTTATTTTTTATAGGAACAATAGCATTTTATGCATTTTCCATTGTTTATATTATAGACGAAGGTGTTTAGAAGAGTAGTTAATTTTCAATTCATATTTAGAAGGGGTATGTTAGAAATCATAGAGGTTGAAGTAGTTGAAGTTGTAAGGATTGTAAAGTGATCTATAGACTCTAAAGACGTAAGGATTGTGAAACAAGATGAATCAGATGGTGACTTGGAGTTTACATCAGCAATTGGATTTGGAGGCAAATCGTCAAAGTCTTTAGGGACAAACAAAAAAAATCATGAAAATAAAAGGGAATGTGTGGAAATTACAAAAACCTGATATTGGAATTTAATGTTGGATAGACGAATTCTAAGAACAAAAGAAAGACTTGTAAAACATGGGTCATTTCGACCACAAGAGGTGGTAAGGCATGAAGTATGGATTGGTGGTATTTAAAGAAGGCATAATTACACATGACAATCTCCACGGAGGGAGATGCAGTTGAATACTCACACAATATATATTGCAAATGAATGGGTGCAATATATTTCTCAATCGCAATCTGTGGTTCAGAATCACAAAGATTAAGATGGAGTAGGGACTTTTGTAGTACCTAATTAGCCACAAGAAATTTCAAGTTTAGAATCAGTGACTAGCCAAAAATGGGATAATATAGGAGGTATGCAATCCAAGTTTGTGTACCAATATGTATCTCCAGATTATTATGAACCAATGGAAGACTAGGAGGTGGAAAAAAACACCAATATCAATGTGCTTGAGGAGATTGGGGAAAACTACCTAAGATCATCCAAAAATGCAAAGGCCTAGGTGAATGTGTTGGATGAAGTACCACAATCATACTCACATTTAAGAAATTTAATGTTGGATCAAATAAGGTATATAGCTAAAACCAAGGATCATGAATTTGTGGATTCAGAGGTAACCAAATTACTTTCAAGAGTTTATGCATTATGTGAGGAAGAAAGACATGTAATCATGGATTGTCCTTTTATGCTTTTTCACATCAGAGCAAGTATTGCTAAACATGTGGAGTTATAGAATGTGGCTGGAACATTAATGGATCAATCATAGGAGCAAAAACCAAAAATTCCTATAGTCCATAATAGATTGAAAGGCATGGAGTTATGAGGTCAATTGGGACCACAGAGTCGACCGATTCGTCCATCCATTCAATTCAAGAGCAGAGTACTAGAGGTGTATTCACATCCACATTGTGCACCATAGAGGATACCAATGGGTAACCATAGAATGGGGCATCATCAAACTCGAATCAATTCAACTTCACAAAAAATGTCAAAAGTGGTAGTTGTGAAGATTCAGAGACAACCTATTAAAATAGAGGTTACTCAACCACTTAATGTTGTAATACCAACCACATGAATGGAAACTGTTGTTGCACCCGACACAAATTTTGTTAGTGGCAGAGTATTAATTGGATTTGTAGCAAACTTGGGTCATGGATTAGGCAAGGTTTCGGTGGGAAGGAATTTGAGTAGGAGTTTAGGAATATTAACAACAACCATTAAAGTTGTTGGGACACCCCAAATGGTGTTTACTAATCCAATAATGACTACTCATGTGACTACAGATGAACCATCGAGGAGCTCAATAGTTACTAGAGGGTACATAAGTACATATGTTGAAAATCTAAGAAGAGGATATCGAAAATCATCTATCATAATTGCAATAATCTCTAATCACATAAATGGCCATTTTGTGAGGCCAAATAGGGTAGTTGTTAAGCACCTTGATTTCAAAAAAGATGTTGACTTTGATGTTCATGTCAAAGTGTTGACTTTTGCAATGAAGGCAAATGCAGAAACTTCTGAAAAGTGTATCATCAATGTGTTTAGTTATACACTAAAAAATGCAACGTTGGACTAATGCCATAATTACATGTCAAAATTTCTTGATTATACTTTTTTGAAGTTTACACGTGCATTTTGTAAATGTCGTCAAAAGACTCAAAATGACAAGCAAATATACATGGAGCTAAAGAACATGAAATAAGAGGATACTGAAAAGGTGGAGGTTTATTATGAATGGATTCACAAGTTGGCATATGGTTTGTAAGTACCAACCACAAACATTTTTTTGACTATTGTGTTTAGGTGGACTTGTAATGATACCTCATAATTGCGACTACAAGGATGAAGTGGTAAACATTATAATAACATAAAGAGGTGGCGATCAGAAGGATCCAAACTATGTACACCACCATATATGTTATGCAGACGACTCTATCATTGTGTGGACTTCAATTTTTGGCGAAGCATATGATAAAAATGTGACATCATTCCTTAAAGAAGACCTCCTTAGGTTTAATATTAGGTTTAATCTAAAAAAAGCAACGATGTTGTGTGAAGAAGGAATGACTACTACATAAGCAAGGAATGCACTTTTTGTACCACATAATACTAAACATGCAACACCACCAAAAACACATAGTAATATAAGGAAGATTGACAAGTATTGCACAAATTGTGGAACGATTAATCACAATGTGGAGACATGCAAGAAAAAAAAAGGAGCAGATCATAGTGGCAACCATAAAGGCAGCACAACTGAGTCAAAGACAACAAAAGACATCTTCATATGCATGCCACATTTGTGGTTTGAATGAACATAAAATGATAGATTGTCCAAAGTTTACTAAAATGTAGAAGATGTTTTATGGGAAATTTGTGATAGTAGCAAAAGTTCAACTTGTTGCTGATATACAAATAATCATTATAGATGTGAATGTGGTGGATGTTAATGTTACAACAAGAAGTAAGGCAAGTGAAAACATGTGTTCAAGATAGAGAGCCAAGGAAAGCAAAGAGTGTTGTTGACCGGGAGAAAGAAGAATGCTTAAAAAAATCAATGGTGGAAATAATTCAATAGATTCAAAAAACATAGACCCAAATAAAAGGGCCATCCACATCCATGGAAGGATGGAATACAACCTAGCTAGGTATGCAAAATACTATTCTTGTAAAAACACATAAATTTTAGGAGGTAGTGAATTCACAAGAAAAATTGATTACAGTAGAAGAGATTTTTTAGGACATTAGTAAGTAGATGCTAGAAATGAGTTATAAACTTGGGACAATTGCTTAAAATAGCTCATGACTTAAAGAGGTATCTTTGGCAAAAATTAAAACCAAATAAAACCCAAAATCTAAGCAGAACAACCATAGAAAAACAAGTTAGTTCTATAGTACCAGAAGTAGGGACAATTGTTGTAGCAATAAATAATCATATGGTAGTTATCCAAGTACAAATTGGGAAGAATAAAATCAAGGATGTGTTGTTGGATGGCGATTTTGGAATTAATATCATCATAAAACAATTGAGATTGAGGTTGGGGCTTTCAAAGCTTAAACCTGCACCATATAATATGAGGATGGCAAATCAAACAACCACAAAACTAGTGGGTTTGATTAAAGATCTGAAAATATGTGTTCATGACATTCCTTACATAATTACATTTATTGTATTTCAAAAAAGTGTGGTAAATTCTAGTTATTCCATGTTGTTGGGAAGACCATGGCTAAGGGATGCTAAAGTGGCACATGATTGGGGGAGTAACATTGTTACCATACAAGGAAATGGGATAGTCAGAACAATTATTATCACCAAGTGTTTGGGAGGTGAAATAAGAAGACCATAAGTGTTATTATGCTACAATTATCAAAATGGTATCACAAATGAAGAGGAAGATATCATCTTTGCTATAGAGTCAAAGTTGTTTTCAATAGGAACAAACAGTTTACTTGAGACAATTTAATCTATGAAAACCATAGATGTGGAGATCATGGATATTAATGTGAATATTAGTAATTCAGAGCTAAAATCAAGGGTACATATCATAGAACAAAAGACAATCGGCAACAAATATGAGCCAAAAGTAGTTCTAAAGGATAAGGTGTATCATGAAACAACTATAATCATCAACTAAGGAATGTTGTGGTGGACAAAACTCCAAAAAAAATCAAAACATACGAATTGCAAATAGCTGGATGGATGTTAATTAAAGACCAACTGTTGATGAAGTTCAACTTGGGAATTGATGCAGAAACCATAGTTGGTGAAGATCAATGCATAGTTGGAAACATCCAAAATATTGGAATTGGAATAGTTCTTGAAGGAGTTCAAAGATATTTTTGCATGGACATACAAAGATCTAAAAGGGATTCCACCAAAGTTGGCACAACATAAATTGGATAGGAGACTATTTTACCACTAACACATTAAGCCATGTACATATTAAATCCAAACGATGCTACAATAATCAAACAAAGTATTGACAAATTGTTAGCAACTAGATTCATCTAATCTATAAAGGAAGCTACATGGTTGTCACCCATAGTAGTAGTACCCAAGAAGAATGGAAAACTAAAAATCTATATAGATTTTAGAAAATTAAATGTAGCCACCAAGAAGGATCCATACCCATTACCTTTTACATATGAAGTTTTGAACACAATATCATGGTATGAAGCATATTCCTTCTTAGATGGTTATTAAATATATCATCAAATTTCTATAGCTCCACAGGATAAATACAAGATTGCATTTGTTACAAACTTGGGAACTTTCATATGGAAGGTGATGTCGTTTGGAATTTAAAATGGACCTCCAACATATTAGAAAATTGTTACCCAAACATTCAAAGAATATTGGGACAATTTTATGAAGATATTTCTGGATGACTTTATAGTGTACCATTATGGATAGTCATTTGCAAAAGCTTAGATTATGTTTTCAAAAGTGTAGAGAATATGGCATTAGTCTAAATCCAGACAAATGTGCATTCATGGTATTTTTAGGGATAATCTTGGGTTTTATTATTTCCAAAGAAGGGAAACTATTAGATCCAAAGAAAATACAAGCAATAATAAACATGCCACCACCTAAGAATCCACAATAAGTTCAAGTATTTAATGGTATGAAACAATTTTATAAATGCTTCATAAAAAACTTTGCTAATATTATAACACCTATCACTAAGTTGACCAGAGAAATAAAGACTTTTATTTGGACAAAAAAATGTTAGAAGGCTTAGGAGTTGATCAAACAAAAGCATATTGTAGCAGTAATATTGATATAACCAAACTGGCAAGTGGAGTTTCATGTTCATAAAAATGCATCATTACTAGTTGTAGGAGTTATGCTATCTTAAAATTTGACAAGGAAGAGTGACCAACCAATGGTGTATGCTTCTAGACTTTTGAACAAAACATAACATAATTTATAGCATAACAGAAAGAAAGGTTTTAACAATGATTTTTGCTTTACACAAGTTCAAACATTATTTCTTGGGTAATAAGTTTGTCATTTATGTAGATCATATGGCATTGGTTTATTTGGTCAACAAACCACATGTTTCAAGGAAAATAACAAGATGGATGTTATTGTTCCTAGAATATGATTTCACAATAGTGTATAAGCTAGGTAGAACTCATGTAGTTGTAGATGCATTATTAAGACTATGAGACATTATAGAACCCATAAGTGTGCCTGATCAAACCACAGATGTAAGTTTGTTTTAAACAAAATATGAATGGCTAAATGATGTAAAAGATTTTATGAAAACATGGGAGATTGAGGGAACATTATTTGTACAATAGAAGCAAAGACTAGTTAGGAGAGCAAAACATTTCACACTAAAGAATGGTGAATTATACAAAATGGGCCAAGACAACAAATTGCGAAGATGTTTAACAACTACAAAAGCACAGATGGTGATGAGAGAAATGCATGAAAGACCATCAAGAGGTCATTTTGTAATTGAAACCACACAAAGGAAGATATTGGATGTGGGATATTAGTGGCCAACTATGTATAGAGATGTGAATGATTATTGCAGATCTTGTGATGCATGCCAAAGAACAGGAGGATGGGTGACTTAAAGTCTTGCAAAGCTGGTCATGAATCTTCTAGAGGAACCATTTATGAAATGGGGACTTGATTTTGTGGGGTTAATTGAGCCAACATGCAGATATATAGGAAACAAATACATTCTTGTAGCCACAGATTATGTTACTAAGTGGGTGGAAGCAAGAACATTGATAACCAATACTACAACAGTAACACTGCTAAAAATCTTGTCATTTGCAACTAGTCATTATGCAATTGGCATGCAAGTGATTGTCGTTTGCAACTATCTTGGTCATGTTTGCAACTATAAATTTGGTATTGTATAATTTTTGGGCCATACGGTTGTGTGTGCAACTAACATGCAACTAAATGTGTACAACAAGGACACGTGTCATAATAATAATGGCTTAAACTTAGACATACTTCAATTACTATACTTAATATATCTACATAGGTTATATATAATAGTATTATGTACCTTTAGTACTAAGGTTAACCCCATGCTAACTTAAGCTAACATAACTAACCTAGACTAAATAAACTAAAAAGTTAAATTAACCATGGTTAATTAAGTCAAGCTAAACTAATAATGGTTAATTTAAATTAAAATAAATTAAATTGGGCTAAATTAAATTAAGAAAAATTAATTATGGTTAAATTAAATTAGGCTAAAATATTTATGGCTAAAATAAATTAAGTTAAATTAAATTAGGATAAAATAAATATGGTTAAATTAAGTTAAGTTAAAATATGTATGGCTAAACTAAATTAGGTTAAAATTAACAATGGTTAAATTAAGTTAGGTTAAATTATGTTAAATTAAATTAAACCATGGTTTTAAATTTTTTAAAATTTTTTATTTTGGAATATTTTTTCAGAAAATGTAAACTTGATTAATTTTTTTTCAAAATCAATTAATATGATAATATTAAATTGTATTATAAATAATCATAATTATTAATTAAACGTTTATTATAATTACAGTGATAATAAATTATATATATATATATATACTCAATAGGTATTATATATTTAAAATTTATTATTTATGTTAAAATATTAATATAAATAGGCTACACTAATTAACCTACAAGTATACAAACATCCTAAGCTAATTATTAATTTAAGCTAGATAATAATATTAAAATCATATTTTCATTAAGTAATCATAATTATTAAAAATATCCTATAATCATCTTTGAAATGCAAAAAAAAAGGAGTAATGAAAAAGTAACAAGAAGAAAAATAAGAAAAATAAGCTTTCGAAGTTACAAAACGTTTTATTTTTTTTGTTTTTCTTTGGACCCCTCCTACTTTCAAACCTCATAACTTTCTTATTTCTTATTAAATTTAAACGATTTAAAGTGCTATAGGAGCGCCACCTGAAGTCCTACAAATCATATTAGAACTCTAATAGCAACAAAACAACATAAAATTAACTTTCTGGGTGTTTAAGAACCAACCTTTGTAATGTTCAATAGTTTTTTTTGGGAGTTTTTGACCCCCTTTACTTTGGGGGGCCATAACTTTCTCATTTCTAATTTATTTTCAACGATTCTTAATGTGTTAGATGCGCCAAGAGGAGGGCTTCAAGTTTGTTTTACACACCAAAAGCAACAAAGCCCTCTTTTGGTTGGTTTAATCTAATATCTTCAAGTTTGTTTTGCACACCAAAAGCAATAGAGCCCTCCCTTGGCTTGTATAATCTACTACAATAGTTGCATCTAATGTGCAACTAGGTTGGTTCATGAAGTTTGCAATGGAATGTTTTAACCCATATCCTTTGGCTTCAAATTTTATTTGGTTTAGTATATAAGTAGGAGCAATAACTATGTAGTAGCCAAATATTAAGTGCCATTGGGGATGAGTGAATGAAAAAAGCTTGACCTTAATGAAATGGTTAAACCTAAAAATTAAATTGGATTATTTTAAACCTACTTATATAACCTAAGCCTAGCTACTTTTCAACCTACTTGCATACCTAAGTAAACCTACTTAATAAGGTTTAATTATTACCTACCTACCTACGCACCACGTGTCAACATCTTATTAGCCATAAATTGGAAAATTTAGATTTCATTGATTAATATTTTTAAATAGGTGGGCTTTGATTGCCACGTGTCAAATGGTCAATGAATGTTCCACGGTGTGCCACATGTCATCATCTTAATGGCAGAAACTTTAATGATTGAGATTAATTCAATGAATTTTTAATTTTGAAAACATAAAAAAATTAAATAGTGACACGTGTCCATAAGCTAGTTGTTTAATTTTTAAACACGTGTCATATTTTGATTAGTTGCATTGTGGTTGTAAAGAGAGTTGCACATAAGGTGCAACTACATTTGGATTTGTATGTATATATGAACATGTATATTAACACCGTATATACACGTTGCATACGTAATGTCGCATGCAACTGAATGTCATGTGCAACTTGTCTTATGCAATTACACAAATTTGCAGTTGCATGTGTCGCATGCAACTGAATTTTAGTTGCAAACAATAGTTGCAAAACCCATAATTTCTAATAGTGTAACAACAATTTTTTTATATGAATGCATATTAACTAGGTTTGGATGTCCTTTGATTATAGTCGTAGATTAGGGAGTTCATTTCATTAATGATGTTATCAAGTATTTAATAGATCATTTTATGTTGAAACATGTGAATTCTACAACCTATTATCCTCAAGGAAATGGGGAGGCTAAATCTACTAACAAGGTACTTGGGACACTCTTGACCAAGTTAGATAGTGAAAATAAAATAGATTGGGATGAACATTTGTCAATAATGTTATTTTGATATAGAATTGCATACAAAGTAGCAACATGGTACACACCATATCAATTAGTGTATGGATTACATCCATTGATGCCCACAAAGTACATAGTGCCAGTTGTTGGTGGCAATCATAGAACAATACTTCAGTGAAAGTTTTAACTAATTGAATTTCAGAGTTGGAAAAGTTACATGAGGTTAGGATGTATGATGTAGAAACTACTTGCATTTAACATTGGAATAGAACATTATGGAGTCAACAAAGGAATCCAAAAATACGATTCAATTTTGGTGATTATGTTTTATGGTTTCCAAAGGGAAATAAATCACACCTAGGAAAGTTTACTAGGAAATGGTTTGGACCATACAAAGTACAGTATGTGTTGCCAAATAACATTATGTTATTAGTGACAATTGAGAAGTTTGAGATTAATCCTATGCTATTCAATGTGAATAAGTTCAAACCATACAAATATATGGAATCTAAAGTTTAGAAACAAGAATCATAGATGCCAATATATTGGGAATAGAGTGGAGGTGGACTTCAGGAAAAAGATTTGATATGGAGGTGGGAAATGAATATTATGTATCATAGAAACCACAAATGTGGGGCAATGAAAAAAAAGAATGGATGGAAGATCCTAAGGTCAAAAGAATCTTGACTTCAAAACTTCAAATGACGAACAAGATGTTGAACGATAATTGCAAAAGCAAGGAATTGTTGTTTCATAATGAGATGGACCATGAAGTACATAATGGGGAGCCTATGACATAGAAATTTGAAGTTGCCATATTAGTGGTATCGATTGATTTAACAAATGTCTCGACATAGTCAACAAATGTATTGGCATAGTTAGTAGATGTATCGACATAGTTAGCAAAAGAGGTATAAGGAGAATGATGTGGAGTTGGTATAGTTAACCTAGGAGGGCAACGAGTACAAAGCAATCAAAAGATGAGATTTGAGGCATTCATTCATAATGATGAGGTGACATGCTTCCACGTGGATATACAAGGGACACAAAAAAAATAGTAATGGGTTTTCATAATTTAAAGGATGAGGCGTTAATTATAAGACAACATGCAACCAAAAAAATGAATGAAACGAGTAAGAAGTTGAAGGACGAAAATAAACGAAGTAATTGTCGCAAGTTGTTTTTATTTGCTATAGGAAGTCATATGTTTTTTCAAAGCTTTGGAGTTTGCAAAAGCATGTGCGTGGATAGTGCAATTAAAAAATTGCAAAGAGTAGCAAGGGAGAAAGAAGCATAGACGAAAATAGGAGGAAGCATAAGTGTTGAGCAAAAAAGAAGTGGAAGAAGAATTGAGAAGAGGAGAGAGTGCTGGAGTGTTGAACATTTAGCTATTGGTAGTGAGGTCATTACCACATTCACCATCATCTTTGAAGTGTGAGGAAGGAAAGCAATACCATGAAAAAATGCAATTTGCACATTCCATAATTTAAGATATATACAGATTAGGAACATTTGCAATGGAATCTTTGAGAAAATGAATAAGAGGTTAGAGTTCAAGAAAACAAGGAGGCCCAAGAATAACACCCATGGATCCAGTGTGCATTCACAAATTAGACAAAGAAGAAGGTGTGGAACAACAATTTGTGGAAGGACATGTGACAACACAAAGGGATGCAAAAGAAGGAAAAATACCTAAGGCAAGAATGCAGCCACCAAAAGAAAGTGTAACAAAGTGGGATAGAGATTAACATGATTGCATTAAAGGTTACACAGGTGAGGAGATGAACAACCATCATGGACAAAGTAACACTACTAAACAAAGGTATTCACATTTTGAATCCTGATAGATTCATGTGGATATAGACGAAATAGAATTATGATAAACATGTTGAAAGGCTAGAGAACTGGAAAGACATTAATGAAGAAGAAGAGTGGGTTGATAAAACAATGTTTATCACTCTGTTTTTTATGAAGTGGGAAGCATTGATTCCATATATAATGATAGAATTTTTGAACACCTTTGTCATCAAGGGCACAAATTCTATTTTGGTTATCAAGACAAAATGTATGTGATTAGTAAACAATTGATTATAGATGTCTTTAGAGCATGTGTAGAGGGCTATGTAGAAGACTAGAAAGGGCAAATCGGTAAGACTGTATCATTACATGCCCTACACAGTTGTAAAATTACGCCCACAAATTTTGCAAAAGATCAATGGAATTTGGGTTTGCCATATTCAGTGAGATACCCTGTAATCATATTTATGATTTATTAGAAAGAGAAAGGTAATTCATTTTAGCAATAAGAATGCCATCACATTGATTAAAGTGGAAAAGGGGACATTATGAAGAAAAAAAATGTTTTGCAATTAGCCTTGTAACTTAATTTTTGAGTTGCAAAGGACACTTGCAACTCATGAATTTATACATTGTGAGTGCCAAAGGACAAGTTGCATGAGTTGCAAAATTACAACTCACTATACATACAATGCAATTCATTGCAATTCAATCAAAACAACTCTTTTTTAACTACTATGCAAAGTCCATTATAATTGCACCCATAATGTCATGATGACATCATCGATTGTCGTCCATCTATTAAAATCTAACATGTGACATTATGAAAAATTTTGGGCATAATTTATTAATTTTTGGAAATATTGATCTCCATCATTCATTATGATTATTAATGATGGTTCAAAATTGTGACACATAGCATAATAAAAAAAATAACCACATGGCATATTAATTATATTTTGGAATAAACAAATAAATATAAATATCTATTTAGTAATTAGGTAGGTCATACATAACCATAGGTAAGTAGGTTGGTAGGTCTTAAGGCTTACATACCTACGTATTTACCTAAAACCTACATACTTACCTACCTACCTATAAGTCTACATAAGTAGGTAGACAAATTTAAAAATAGCTATGAAATTCTATTTTTTAATTTTATGTTTTGCCTTTAGGTTAAGCTTTTTTGAGCTCATAAAAAAATGGCACTTGTATTTCAATGTAAGAATATAAGAGAACAAGCTTTCTTTATAGAGTTTGTAACATGGGATTCGAAAACAAAACATATGGGTTAAATCTTTTAGTTGTTCTTTAGTTGCAAATTAAGTTATAATTAAGTTGCAACTATAACACTTAAATGCCCAAGGTAGGCCAGATCCAAGGGGAGGGTTCCATTTTTTTGGTGTCCAAACAAAATTTGAATCCCTCCCATTATCAACTTTGGGGCATTAAAAATCATCAATTTAAGGGAATAAAGTTATGGCCCCCAAAGTAGAAGGGGTCAAAAACTCAAAAAAAAACCATTGAATGCTACAAATGCCAATTCTCAAACACCTAAAAACCTCCTTGTATGTTGCTCTATTGCTATTAGAGTTCAAAGATGATTTGTAGAACTTTAGGTGGTGCTTTTATAACATTTAAATTCATTTTAAATGAATAAGAATTTAAAAAGTTATGAGGTTTGAAAGTAGGAGGGGTCCAAAAAGAAAAGAAAATGGAAAAAAATGTGTTTTGTAAGTTGGAAAACTTATTTATCTTATTGTCATTTTTTATTTAGTCCTTTTCCCTTACATTTTAAAGATGATTTCTAAAGCTTGAGGTAGCACTCCCATAACATTTTAAATCATTCAAATGAAACACATATGATGAATATAAAAAAACTGATGAATATGTATATTTATTAAGTTATAAATAGTTGTATTATAGTCATAACATAATTGATAGTAGTATTTTAGTAGTGGCGCATTAATGGTTGGGCTAATTGTATCAATCGGAATCATAATCGAAAACTAGTTACAAATGTATTCCATAATGGGTGGTGGAAATCTGAACACATGGCATGATCACATGTATGTACATTGTACCTAATTGCAACATAGTTGTTGTTTTAATTGCATATTTACAACAATTTTAAAGTAGTTGCCACATGCAACTTTTGAAAAAAGTCAAACATGGTTGACTACATATGTATATATGATGCATATAAATTATTGTATATAAAACCCCTTTTCAACTCACTTGCAACTATAATATAACTAATTAATTTTCTAATGTGGCAAATTGATTTATTAATACATTATATTTCTAGGGGGATAGTTGCACATTAGTTGTAATACCCAAAAGATAGTTGCACAATAATTGTATATGAATTGATTTTTAAGTTTTAGTCATAGGGTAGTGTGGTGTTGATGGACGCGATTTTTCATAATGGGAAGAAGGTAGATTGGGTGCAAATTATGTACAATAGTTTGTGTAGTGAATTGGATCGGTGGTACAAATATGTCAAGGAAAATAAGGGGGACAAATACACATGTCAGTCAACCTTGATATTGGCAAATATTTTAGAATTTTTTTTATTCACCAAAAGGAAAAACCACATATTATAGTTTTAAAAACCAGAGAGGAGATGCAAGCAACATTAGAGAACATAAGAAAAATTATAGCAGAATCTCTAAGGAGTGTTTTCAAGAAAAAGAAAAAAAGTTGAGGAAGGTGGAACCTCAAGATTAGGGGTTAAGAAAGAACAAGACAACACATAGGCAAGGGCTCAAAAGATGATGAAAAGGAGAATGGCACCATTTGTAGTGCCAACATTGGTACATGCATGTAGGCATAGTGTTGAGATACCACAAATGTCATCTTCACAAGAGAGATAAGTGAGGGAGTAAAGGCAAAAGGTTAAAAGGGAGCACGATACTAGGTTTTCAGGGGTTGAGGAATATCCACCGACAGATGGGGACATTTATGAAGATTGGATGGATAGCCATGAAAGTCCACAACATTTGTAGCACCAACAACAACAATACACACAAGTAGGTTTATAGGCTTGTGGACTATAGATGGAGAAGATGGAAAAGATAACCTCCTTTAACAATATTTAGACCACTAAAGCTACAAGTACCAGCTAGTAGACTGGGTTCTGCAAAAGGACAACCATTTGAGTTTGGGCTAGGGAGTAGAATAGTACATGAGCTGGGATCTTTTGGAGAGGGATCAAAAAATCTTACAACACAGACAAGTACACCAAAATTTGTGGAAAAGATAGTTGCAAAGGTGATGCAAGTTAATGAAGTAGTTGAATTGTTTCAAACCATGGTTAGTGTGAATTTGAATATGGGGAACTTGGAATATGGAGTTGAACAATTTGAAAAACATATTAGCCATAGAAAAGAAAGAGAAGGCAACATTGCAAGAGGAATTGGACAAGGAGAGGGACTTTAAGAAGGAGTACAAGCACAATATCAAAAATTTGGATAAAGAGTTCAAGATAGAAAATGTGCAAATTATCAAAACGTTCATATTCAAAATTATTATTTTCAAATCTAAAATTTATTATTTCAATTTTTCTTAAAAGTTGAATCTAAAAATTGGCAATTTCATTTAAAATATTTTTATTTGAACTTGAAATTTGATATTTGAATTTTGAAGTTTAAAATTTAAATTTTAAGAAATTATTTCACTTGAAAGTTGAAATTTGAATTCCAAATTATTATTTTGGATT
>Ga0116227_10000977_pt1 | contig 61000 bp, 35 predicted proteins | sample S1TSphgellanicum_FD_89693 | JGI IMG/M metagenome (GOLD analysis project Ga0116227, IMG submission 89693) | Host-associated microbial communities from peat moss isolated from Minnesota, USA - S1T2_Fb - Sphagnum magellanicum MG | ecosystem: Host-associated > Plants > Peat moss > Unclassified... | reverse complement strand
TTCTTGTGACAAGAACCTTGGAGAGTTCTTGATGTTGTGTTTTGTGTTGTGAGCATTATGTTGTAGTTTCCTTTCAATAAAGATTTATGTTTGCACTTGAGTAGATCTCCTATTTGTTAACAAACCCGTTATGCCACCTGAATTTATGGTCCCTATTAAAAAAATTTGAGGTGTACCCACAAAAGACCTTAATCAAGCCATCCATGTAAAAATGGAAGATCTCATCCGATTGGATGAGGAACATTGGCGTGTTGGTGAAAACATCAATCATATAAAGTTATTGCGAAAGGAAGATTGGGATGAAAAAAGGAAACTCAAAAACATTTGTGAAGGTGATTTAGTCCTATGGATGCCCAAATCAACTAAAATCACGAGAGGTAAATTTAAGCTACCTTGGAAGGGTCCCTATAAAAGTGAGTAAAGCTTTTAATAATAACGTCGTCAAAATAACTATTATAAGTGAAGATGAGGTAAAGAGAATAAACATCAATAAATTAAAATAATATCATTCTAAAAATCTGGCAGTTGACGTTATGGTGACCAATGTCCATGTCGAAAGATACCCTAGTAGGTATGACACATTCCCAAGTTATTTAATGAACTCACCTATGAATCCAAACTGAAAACAACAGAAGGGCAAGGAGCCGGGGCACACTCCCTGGCTTCCAACACTTTGAAGGGGTAGAGGGGCATGCTAGAGCTTCGGGATGGGACTAGGAAGAGTGACAAGCATCAATTACTCACACAGACCTGCACAAAAACCAACACGAGATGGTTAGTGCATAGTTGGAACATTTTTGGTGTTAGGACGAGCCACGGGCAATTCAGACTCACAAGACTCATCACGACCTAGACTAAAGGGAAGCCACCACCTTCCCCCTTATAGTATAATATGTGCCTCTCCATGAGACCCACATCCAAATGGCTTTTTGTCCCGGGACTCCAAAGTGGGAATCCCGAAATTGCCAAAGTTAGGACTCATGTGACTTTGGGGCCCCATAACTTTGTGTGCAGACCTTTGATTGAGATGAGATCTAAAACAAAGTTGTATCCCTCGTCAAGATCTTTCCAACAGTATGTGGCACATCACCTGCACGCAAGGAAATCGGGTCGATTCTTGACTTTTAGTGGTTGGGAGTCAAACTGCCAATTTGATTCCTGGCCCTTCTATTGGCCATAACTTATGTTTCAAATGTCCAAATGGGTCATGCGAGCCCATTTTAGACATCTACATTTCAATATATTTTTAATAATATAAAGAAATCCTCAAAACATTGGGTTTTGACCCTTGTAATCACTCTTTGAACATTCGGGAGTCCATCGGGAGTCCACCTCCCAAAGTGGAAGCTCCTTTGGGAGTGTGAGGGTTCATTCCTTCACATTTTCCTTCACTCATGGGCTTCCTATTTGGCCCGCAACTTGAAAACCCTTGCTTTGGTCACAAGCCCAAGGCTAGGGTTGCGACAAGGTACCATCGGAGTAGAACCTCAACTATTGTACCTAAAAATTCATCTAGGTTGTTACCCAAACTTAGAAGACTACCATGGACAAATTCCATACCTAAAATTGTAGATGATGAGTATTTTTGGACAGAGGAAGAAAGATCAAGAAATAGTGAAAGAAAGGTAAGAAGTAATGGTTATAAAGTTAAACTTAACATAGAAGAAAATCATTATATCCTACAAATTATGCCTTGAAAGAAAGGCCATAAATAAGGTTATTTACAACCATTTAACCTAAACCCCGCAAGGAAAAACAGAGAGGCTATCACCAGGATATTAAAGAGTCCATTAAATGAATTACGACCGATATGACCTTTGGATATTTTACTAAGCCTTGAAGAGTTAATGGAGTTGAAAAAAATCAAGCAATAATACTACATGTGGAAAAAGTGTTCTAGGAAAAGCAATGAACATGTAAGTGAATGGAACCCCCAAGCTAGAGAGATTATTGAACAACGAAATCAACGTAGAATTGAGAGGTTTGTAGAGCCGCATAAGGCTTGGTTCAAACCTAATACGGGAAAATTTAGTGGCAGAGTAGCATTTGAAAAGAAAGAAAGAACACGACTTACATCTAATTTTGCAAGACCAAGCCGTTGGAGAGATGTTTATGAGCAAAGAGTTGATATTAAAAATAGTGGAGAAAAGTCCAACGATAGTGGAGACAATGGTTTTGAAGCAATAGTACCTGTAAGTAAAGGAACATTCAAACCCCACAATTCTTGTTTTGGAGGAGAAAAACAAAGAGATAACCAATATTATGAAGCAAACAACTTATAGCCAAAAGACTTCCAAGAGATTTCTAAGGAATAACGTGAAGAATTTTTTTTTACTTGTGATGCTACTCAACTATGAATTTGGGAACACCTCAAAAAAAAACAACAGAAAAGGTTGGTTCCTAATACTCCAAGGAAGTTGCACTATCTTGAAACTATTGTGTTATGATTACAGTTTGATTATTTGTTTATAGGGATATACAAGGAACTATTGGAATCACATTACCAACCCTAGATTGCTATTTTTGGGAATCGAAAGTTCAATTTGTATAAAGAAAAAATTATTGATGTTGGTGAAATGAAATGACGTACCCCCAAACTTTTTGATAGACTCAACTATGAGCCCAAAGGTGAAAACAATAGAAGGAGAAAGAGTTGGGGTACATTCCTTAGCTCACAACACTTTGGGGGTAAAGGGGCATGCTGGAGCTTCGAAATGGGGACTAGAAAAAGTGATAACTAGGTCAATTATTCATACGGACTTACACAAACCAAACAACAAGTTGGTTAGTGCATAATTGGAACATTTTTGGTGCATAGATGAACCATGGGCATACACGGACTCACAAGACTCACCATGGCCCAAACTTGGGGGAAGCCACCACCTTCCCCCTTATGGTATTCTCTATGATTAACCATAAGGGCTACATCCAAATATCATTTTGTCTCGAGACTCTCAAGTTGGGGTCCTGAAATTAGGACTCCCATGACTTTTGAGGCCCATAACTTTTTTCAGACTTTTGATTGAAGTGAAACCTAAAGAAAAGTTGTAACCCTTGTTAAGAGCTTTCCAACAATATGTAACATGCCACCTGAACACAAGTAAATCAAGGCGATTTTTAATTTTTCATGGTCGGTAATCAAATTGGCACTTTGATTCCCAACCCTTCTTTTAACCATAACTTATGTTTTAAGTACTAAAATGGGACATACAAGATCATTTTAAACATCTAAGTTCCAAAATCTTTCCAACGATATAAGGAACTTTTTAATCCAATGAATTTTGACCCCTGAAATTATTTTTTGAAGATTTAGAATTCCATTGGGATTCCAACTCCCAAAGTGGGAGCCCACTTGGGAGTGTGTGAGTTCATTCCCTCACACCCTCCTACACTCCCAAGAGTATAAAATGTGACTCCTGGACTTCATTCTCAACCCGCACCTTTGCAAGCCCTTGCTTTGGTCACGAGCCCAAAACTAAGGTCGTGACATGAAACATAAATGTGAAACCAACACTGGTACGACTTCTTTGAGCACCAAATGAAGAAGGATCACACTAGTGGAGAAGATGTTGACTATGGCTGAGCTAGGGAAAGTGATTTTCTTGGGATGCACTCACAGTAATATTTGGGTTTTAAACACTCAGGAAGAAGCATGGGCCAAGAAAGCAAGTCTTATGTCATTGAAAAAATTCAATTGGACTCACATCAACGAACCTTTCATGAAGGAGTTGATTTGCAACTTCAACTATAACAACTAGTATGTCAAGTTGGAGAGATAGCAAATCGACATAAGTGAAGAAGGCATTGTGAAAATGTTCAAACTACCTTGTGGAGGATTGATGGCAAGAGCACGAGAAAGGTACAATGGTGTTGTTGTCACTTATTTCACAAGAACACATCAAGATCACTATATTCTCAAGTTAGGGTATGTGATTGCTCAAGCTGAGGGGAAGGCAAAAGTCAGAAGATTATAAGCATTGACGAAGATTCTGACATTTCGTCAAGGTAATAGGTTTGCCCATGGTTTTTTAGTTTCTATGATGTTAACTAAAAGGAGTCAATTAATTGGGCATCATGGTTTTCTCAAAAGCTATAAAATGAATTAGTAACAATTTAGTGTAAAGTTGGAAAGTTGACTAGTACCCTAATTGGTCTCACTCTAACAATAATTACGTATTTCTACCAAGAGCAATTTGCTGAGGAACGAAGAAGTCGTGCAGGAAAGAAGAAATTCCAAAAATGGAAGGAGAAAATCATTGTGGATGTCAATGCCATAATGTTGGAAAACATGAAGAAAATGATAGGAGCATCATCAACAACCCCAAACAAAGTGATCACAGAGGTATCATTACCTCAAGAGGGGGATACTGGTGAAACTATTAGTGAGACTACTACCGATATCGATAATCCTACTGCTGCATCCAATGTTGTGAGCAAAACTATAAAAGTAGTTGTTCAAGAAAAATAGAATCTAAAGGATGTTGACATAGAGCAGACTCTTGAAATAGAAGTGCTACATGAAAAAGTGGTCGAAGATTAGATTGTGGAAAAGAGACTTCCTATGTTAAAGGACAACGTGGTGGTGATCATCAATCGAATGGGAGAGATGAGACACTAACAAGAGGAGCCATACCACCAAGAGCTAGAGAGGGAGATTTTGCAACATGAGATGGAAGAAGAAATCCCAAAGCAACAACCATTGGAAATTGTGCAACATAAGGACCAAGAGAATTTGCAACCACCAAAAAAAGGAATTATACCACAAGGTGAGCAGAGGTTTTTACCACAACAAGTAGAAGAAAGCTAGCTCCATCATGACTTAAAAAGAGATGGTGTTGCCATAACGAATAGAGCAAGAAGATTGGGAGAGGTGGGTGACACTAATATTGATGATGAATTGAGCTTTGTGGTGGATCAATTCAAGGAGATAGCTCTTAAAGTTGGAGGTAGGAAGTGTGTTATGATAGCATAAAGCATAGAGTTGCATAAGGAGAACAATACATTAGCAAAGTGATTGGAAGAAGCAAAGAGTCAATTGTTGAACCAAGCATAGAAACAAAAGTTGGAGCAATAGAAGAACATGGAAAAGAAGGTACTAAAGCTCATAGCTCATAATGAATCTTTGATCAAAGAGAGACAACAATCCAAAATGAAAATTGTTGAGTTAAAGAAGAGCAACAACCTATTAGATGTAGATTTGGCACGAAGAGAATTAGCTAGAGTGGAAATAGAATAGAAGTTAGAAGAGATAGTCGAAAGATTGAAAATAACGAAAGAAAATAACTTGGAATTACACATTGTAATTACTAAAATAGATTATCATGGAAAGGAAAATTGTAAAAGAACAAGAAGAACTTTTGCTAAAAGCAAATGCAAAGATAAGGCAACAGAAACTAGAAATTCAAATCTTCAAGGTTGAGTAATGGAGTATGGAGGAAAGAGTAAAGGAGATGGAGAGGGCAATGTAAGAACAAGAAAGTGAATTAGCTTCTTAGAAGGAAGTAGTTGATCGAGCTCAACGAATTCATAACCAAGATCGAGTGGTGCTTATGGCAAAAGTAAACAAACTTCAAAAAGAAGTACAAATGGCTCAAATTGAAGTACAAAAGTTTCAATTACAAGTCAACAAAGAATGGGAAGTTGCAACCATGGCAAATCAAGCCAAGGTAAAATTGTATGACCAACTGATTGAAAAAGGTGATGTGGAATTAGGAGAAGCTTTAGAGAAGGTTGAAGCTGAATTCAAGAGGTGGCACTTTGAACAAATCAAAGGTTATGTCAATGTTTTGGATGTGGCATATCAACAAATAGCACCAAGTGACAAAACTGAAGATGATGCTACCACAGAAGGAGAAATTAGACCAAACAAGGAGCAAGGCAAGTCGATTGAAGAAGTCAGAAAGGGAAAAAAGATCCTTGCAAATGCAAATATAGTGGATATATCTAATGATGATGAAACTACCCCACTGTCACAATTCCATCTTTAGAGTACAATTAAAGAAAAACTTGGTAACACAAACATAGGTACAAACCAAGTAATAGCATCTAAAGAACAAACTAAAGGATTTCAAATATTAAAGGTTGGTACAAGAGAAGGAGTGGAAACTCAGGTGAGGAAGCTTATTTGTGGAGCCATGCCACAATAAGTAGAACATCCTACACTGGTAGAAAGAGTAGGTATTAGACCTTACACCAAAAATGATGTGTTCCATATGATGTTAGCTACGAAGTATATCATGCTAGTGATCCTTGCTCCTGAGATGTACTATCTAATTAATGCATCATTTCCAAATATGTCTACAAATAAGAGTAGCACCTCTTATGTTGGGAACACATATCACAGAGAATCAATTTCTTTCTATGTGGGCAATAGATGACTTGGAATGGAGAGAATATTTAGCATACAACATTGTATGTTGTTACATTTAGTACCACCAGCCTAGGGGATATGGAGCTCTAAAGTTTGAGGTAGGTTGCTTAGGACTATATGCACTACGATACTACTATAAGTTGGAGATCACATTCGAAGATTACTGCTGTCATCATCAAACCTTAACATCCAGTAGACCTACCTTCGCCATGACATGAATGGAGGCTATTCTAAATATGTGGAAAATAAGGCCAAGACTCAATTTGAGAAGTGGAAGCAAGTTATGGATGATTGCCATGAATTGGCTTGTCTCACTAATGTTGCAGATTACACCATGGCTTTTATTATTTGGAGAACTATTGCAAATGAGAAAACTAAGTATTATGCTCGAGAAACACATCTAAAAGTGGACGAACTATCCCTATGGGTAGTCATCTTGAGAACAAAGCACTTGGTGGAGAAGCTATCCAAGTGACCGCGTGTTGGTAAGTTCATTCACTACCAGGAGTGTTTATCACATCCTATGAAAATGGAGGATATCGGTAAGTATTTACAGAGGCAACAAATTACACACACCAAGGAAGGGGTAGAGTCTTCTAATAGTGAAATTGACAACTTTTTCACTCTGGCACAACTTATATTTATTGCCCAAGCAAGAGGTTCCAAAAGTTAGGAACTTGTAGTGAAATAAAACAACTTTTGTTATGTGTAACTAGAATGTATGTGCAATTATGTGGGGACACTATAACACTAAAAGGGGGATAATGTAAGTGAGATACTTAGGCGTGTCAAAAGAATACATAAATATTAGACAAATTTAACCAAGTCTCTTTTAGGAAATGTCAAATCGTAGTATGTCAAAATCCATTGTCACAGTACGACAAATAGATAGTGATAATAGATAGCAAGTTCACTATACCGACATGATAGACAAATAGGCTAACTGCTTACCAATATGACACGAAATGATTACAACCATTTCTTGTAATCGCCAAAAGGCATATCAATATAATGGTAAAATTATCACAAGAAACTTAGGGAAGGGATGATGGGGATTATTAAAAAACAATGATAGTGGTTTTTTTGAGTAAAAAGATTATTTTGTGAGAAAAGCTTGGGATGTATGATTAATGATTTATTGAAGCTTGAATATTTTCCTAATAGTTGTTCATAGACTTAATTCGATAATGGCAGAATGGTAAAATGCAGTTTTTCAACATTAATAAGAAATTTTCCAACAGTAATTCAAATTTCCTAGTTAATATTTTTACATGGTATTTATATTTTTAGAGTAGGTCAAGAATTTAGAGCGATACAAAAATGTATCACTAACAATAGCATCCTATGCTTCTAGTTGTTCAGCTACAGCTTTTGTACTCTCATTTCATACAACAACCTATGTTTCTACACCTACTTTTGATTATGTACTTTTGACCTCCTCTTCCACTAACTTACTATGTGGTTCCACTTCTAATGGCTGCATCTATGATTGTTTTACCTTTGTTGTTAGAGTGGTTTTCATCTGTACTTGTTTTTTATCTTGATTCATATGTGGTTTTTTTATCTTCCTAACCTCCTCTCTTGAATATATGTGGTTCCTCAACTTGCACTTCCTCCTTTTGAGCAGTCCCACTAGGCCTTGCTTCATTTTCTTCATCTTGGTTTGATGCCTTTATGCTTATTAGACTTCCACATACAAAATTTGGAAAAGTTTTCTAATATACCTCTAACTTGTATGTGTATGTTCTCTCAATAGTTCTATGTTGGGCCAGATTTTTCTCCAATTCCTTAGGAAAATATTCCTTTACAACTTCCCACCACTCCTTAGACTTTACATCAAAATCCTATATTTTGCTTTTAGTTCTCATGAGAGTATAATACTATAACATCTAATCATAATCCTCCAATCTTTTCTTCACACAAACTGGATCTAAACTTTTCTTCCTTTCATTTGCACTCTCCAACTATGCATGCAGCTATTGCAGATTCCTCTAATTCTCCTTATTATTTTCAACCAACTTTTCTATTTCTACCTCTGATGTTCTTCTAATTTGTTCATAATTGAACAAAGAAGCATTCTTCAAGTTTATTAATTTCAAATTTATCAATACGTTATCCTTCTCTTGAACTTCTCTTTAATTAGTGCCTCTACCTGACTACTCAAGGCTTCCTTTTGCTATTTCTAATTAAACAATGTCTTTATCCATTTTCTTTCTATAGTTTCCCATATTTAGTTGTTTTCTTCAACTCCTTTAATTCTTCAGTCTTGAATTTCATCAGCCTTGTCTTCTCCTTGAACTCTTCATTTCTTCTTTCATTTTTAGTATGAACATTTTGATCTTTTCCTCATTCTCTATCGTCTATTTCCTCCATATTTCTATATTGTGTTCATATTCCATATGGAAGTCCCTCTCCTTCTCTAATTGCTCTTGCAATGTTGCCTTCTCTTTTTCCTCTATGGCTAATTTGTTTTTCAAATTGTTCACCTCCATATTCAAATTCTCCATATTCATATTCACAAATAGCCACTAGGACCCCCCCCTAAATAAAAAATCAAATCCAAAACCAAATCCCATATTTGAAAAAGATGGAACCAATGTAGCCAAAAAAAAAGGTTTATAATAATCATGACTCAAAGAAAAAAAAATTGCAACCACAACATAAAATTGTGAATATTATATGATCTCAATATAAGTATTATCCTTGAAATAAAAAAATTTGTTTTACAAAGCTACAAGCCTTAAATGAATTAGGACTCTTTGAATCCACTCTCATGGAACTCAACAATCTCATTCATAACATCATTTCCCACCCAAGTCCATCCTTAATAAGAATTAGTTTCCTTCACCAAGAAAAACCAGGAGCTTGCACAAGAGAAAAAATGTAGCCCATTCCTTCGATGAAAATTGAAATAATTCAACTACTTTATCAACTTGCATCACCTCTGCAACTACCTTTTCCATAGATATCGATGTATTTGTCTATGTTGTGGGATTTTTGGATCCCTCTCCAGAAGATCCCAACTTTTGTACTATTTGACTCCCTAGCCAAAACTCAAATTATTGTCCTTTTGTAGATCCTAGCCTATTGGCTAATACATGTATCTCTAGTGGTTTAAATACTAGTAAAGGAGGTTTTATTTCCATTTTCTCCTTCTATAGTTCATTGGCATGTAGGCTTCTTTATGTTTGTTGTTGTTGTTGTTGTCATTTTTGCAACTTTTGTGGACTTCTACTAATGTCCATCTAGTCTTCATATATGTCTCCCTCCATCAATGGTTGCTCCTCAACATTTGGAAACCTAGTATCACTCTCCTTTTTTATCTTTTGCCTTTGCTCTTTCATTTTTTTCTCTTGTAGAAATGACATTTATGGTGTATCAACATTCTACTTGCCTGCCTATACTAATGTTAGCACTATAGATGGTGCCACTTTCCCTTTCATCATCTTATGAGCCTTTGGTTTTGTGCTCTTCTATTTTTTTTTGCCCTTTGATCCTAAGGCTCCACCTTCTTTAATTTTTTTTTCCCTCTTTAGAACATTCCTTGGAAATTTTGTTGTAGCTTTTCTTTTATTCTCCAATGCTGCCTGCACCTCCTTTCTAATTCTCTTAACCTTGGTCTATGGTTTTTTTGGATTGTTCTTAATTTGTTGAAAAAACAAATACTAAAAATTCTTTGCCAAGATCAAGGCTAATTAACATGCGTCCTTCTTATCCCCCTTACTATCCTTGACATATTTGTACCACTAGTTATACATAACTATTATACATAATTTGCACCCAATCCACCTTCTTCCCTTTCTCTGTTTTCACCAGTGTGATGGCATTTTTATTGCTAAAATAAATCAATTTCTCTATTTAATAGATCACAAATATAATTACAAGGTATCTCATCAAATATGCCAAACCCAAACTCTTCACATTCCATTAATCTCCAACATAATTTGTGGGTTAAATTCTACAACTCTATAAGGCCTATAATGTTATAATATTATTAACTTGCCCTTTCGGGTCTTCTACATACCCCTTTGCACAGACTCCAAAGACATTTATAATCAACTGCTTGCTAATCACATAGACCTTGTCTTTGTAACCAAAATAAATATGTGTGCCCTTGATTACAAAAGTGTTCAAAAATTCCAACATTATATTTGGAATTGGTGTTTCCCACTTCATTAAAATCAAAATGATAAGCCTTGCCTTATCAACCCACTCTTCCTCTTCACTAATGTCTTTCCAATTTTCTAACCTTTCAACATAATTGTCATAATTTTGTTTCGTCTTTATCCACATGAATTTGTCAAGATCTGAAATGTGAATACCTCTATCCAATATAATTGTTCTTCTCCTCACATATGTAGCCCCTAATGCAGTCATGTTGATCTCCATTTTGCTTGGTTACACTTCTTTTGGTGGCTGCACTCCTACCTTAGGTATTTCTCTCTCCTCTATGTCCTTCTATGATGTCGTTTTTCCTTCCACATGTCATTACTCCACACCTTCTTATCCAATTATTAAATGTGTAATGGATCCATTAGTGTTGCTCCTAAGCCTCCTTACTCCCTTGAATTTCAACCTCTTCTCCGTCTTTTTAAAAACTCTACTACAGATGATCTTGACCTATAGTGTCGGAACCCTACTTTGAGGGAAGTGCGAGGATGAAACTCACACTCCCAAAAATTGGGACTTGGTAGTCCTCTAGGACTCTCAAAATTTCAAAGTTCAATTGCAGGGGTCAAAACACCTTGCATTGGGGTGTTCTTTATATCATTGGAAAGCTAGCAAAGCGTAGATGTCGAAATTGACCTCGCATGGGCCATTTGGACATTTGCAGCACAAGTTATGGCAAAAGGAAGGGTCGGGAGTCAAACTAACAGTTTGACTCCCGACCACTAAAAGTCAGGAATCGATCGACCCCGGAGCGTGCAAGTCAAATGCAACACATTGTTGGAAAGCTCTCAAGGAGAGCTACAAGTTTTCTTAGACTTGATTTCAATCGGAGGTCTGAGCAAAAAGTTATGACCTCACAAAGTCCTGGGAGTCCAAATCGGCATAGTTCTGGGACTCCTTTTTGGGAGTCCCAGGACAAAAAGCCATTTGGATGTGGGTGTCGCAAAGAGGTGCAAAGTATATTATATGGGGGAAGGTGGTGGCTTCCTTTGAGTCCAGGCCGTGGTGAGTCTTGTAAGTCCAGAGTTGCCCGTGGCTTGTCCAAACACCAAGGGTGCTCCAGAAAGTGATTTAACCAACTTGTTGGTTGGTTTGATGCAAGTTCGAGTAAGTGAATAGCTTGTCACTCTTCCTAGTCCCATCCTGGAGCTTCAGCATGCCCCTCTACCCCTTCTAGTGCTGAGAACTGGGAGCGTGCCCCAAGTTCTTCACAATTCTGCTATGTGAGTAACTTACACCCAACTTGGGTCTAACTAGGAACTTGGGAGTGCGTCATATAGATGTCCTAAATTATGGAATGTGCAAATTGCATTTTCTCATGGTATTACTTCCCTTCCTCACATTTTGAAGATGACGATGAATGGAATAACAATCTCACTGCCAATGGTTAAATGTTCAGCACTCCAACACTTTCCCTTCTTTTCAACATTTTTTTTTCTCTCAACACTTCTCTTTCCACCTCTTCTCTCCGTCTATGATCATTTATATATGCTTCCTTTTCCTTTGTTACTATTTACAATTTCTCTATTGCATTATCCACACTCAATTTTTTGTGAGTTCTAAAGATTTAGAAAAACACACAACTTCCTGCAACAAATGAAAACAACCTACGATAATTACTTTTGTTTTTTTTCCTCCAACTTCCCGCCCAACTTATTTGTTTTTTGGGTTGCCTGCCATTTTTTAATTAATGCCTCATCCTTGAAATTATGATGGTCCATCACTATCTTTTTTTGTGTCCTTTGTATTGCAACATGGAAGCATATCACCTCATCATTGTGAATGAACACCTCAGATATCATCTTTTGATTACTCTACATCCATAGTCCTCTTAGGTCAATTGTATTGACTCTACATTGTTCTTGTTATACCTCTTTTTTTGATTGTGTTGATACATCTGCTGAATTAGTTGATACCACCAATATACCAACTTTAGATTTTTGGATCATAGACTCTTCAATCTTTACTTCATAGTTCATTTCATTATGAAGCACTAATTTCTCGTTTTTGTTGTTATCATCCAACGATTTTTCCTTCATTTGAAGTTTTTAAGTCAATATTGTTTTGACCTCAAGATCTTCCATACTTTCTTCATTGTCATTGCCCCTCATCTGTGGTTTTTGTGTTACATAGTCTTCATCTTCCACCTCAATATCAACATCCTCCTCCTAAAGTCCACCTCCACTTTACTCCAAGTATAATGGCATTTGTTGTTCTTGTTTTTTAACTTTAGATTCCATTTATTTGTATGGTTTGAGCTTATTCACATTGACCAGCATAGGATTAGTTTCAAACTTCTCAATAGCATAGTGTTATTTGGCAACACATATGGTCCAAACCATTTCCTATTAAACTTCCTTAGGTGTGATGTATTTCCCTTTGGAAACCATTGAACATAATCACCAAAATTGAACTACTTCTTTAGATTCTTTTGCTAACTCCATAATGTTTTATTCCACTATTAAATGCCAACATTTCCACAACTTACATCCTAGCTTCCTGCAACTTCTCCAATTCTAAAACTCTACTAGTTAGAACTCTCACTAAAGTATTGTCTCTTTGTTACCACTAACAACTAGCACTATGTACTCTATGGGCATCAATGGATGTAATCCATACACTAATTGATATGGTGTGTACCATGTTACTACTTTGTATGGTGTGTACCTTGTTGTTACTATGTATGAAAATAACATTATTAATAAATGTTCATCCCAATTTGTTTTATTCTCACTAATTAACTTGGTCAAGAAAGTCCCAAGTACCTTATTAGTAGACTCAGCCTACCCATTCCCTTGAAAATAATAGGTTGTCAAACTCACATGTTTCAATAGAAGATGATTTGTCAAATATTTGATAACATCATTAATGAAATGAACCCCCTGATTTGTGACTATAGTTAAAGGACATCCAAGCCTGGTTAATATGCACTCATACAAAAAAAAAATTATTACGGTTGCACCATTAGTTATAAATGCTCTTGCTTCCACCCACTTGGTAGCATAATCTAGGGCTACAAGAATGTATTTGTTTCCCGTATATTTGCTTACTAATTTAATTGGCCCCACAAAATCAAGTCCTCATTTCATAAATGGTTCTTCTGGAATATTCATGAATAGTTTTGCAAGACTTAGAGTTGCCAATCCTCTTATTTTTTGGCATGCATCACAACATATGCAATAATCATTAACATCTTTGTACATAGTTGGCCACCAATATCCCACATTCAATATCTTCTTCTGCGTGATTTCAGTTGCCAAATGACCTCCTAATGGTCCTTCATGCAGTTCTCTCATCACCATATGTGCTTTTGTAGTTGTTAAACATTTTCGTAGTCTATCGTCTTGGCCCATTCTGTACAATTCACCATTCTTCAATGTGAAAGGATTTACTTTCCTAACTAGTCTCTACTTTTATTGTACAAATAATGTTCCCTTAATTTGCTTTATTTTCAAAAAATCTTTATGTCATTCAACCATTCAGGCTCTGTGTAAAATAGACTTGCATTTATGGTTTGATTAAACACACTTATGGGTTCTATAATGTCTAGTAGTCTTAACAATGCATCTATAATTACATGAGTTTTGCATGGCTTATACACTATTGTGAAATCATATTCTAAAAATAATAACAACCACCTAGTTATTCTCCTTGAAACTTGTTGTTTGTTGCCCAAATAGACCAATGCCATATGATCTACATAAATACAAACTTATTGCCCATTAGGTAATGTTTGAACTTGTGCAAACCCTAAACCATTGTTAAAACCTTTCTTTATATTGTGTTATAATTATGTTCTGCTTTGTTCAAAAGTTTAGAAGCATACACCACCAGTTGATCACTCTACCCTACCAAATTTTCAAACAACATAGCTCCTATAACTAGTAATGATGCATATATATGAACATGAAACTCCACTTGCCAACTTGGTGATATTAATATTGGTGTTTCAATATACTTTTGTTTGAGCAACTCCTAAGCCTTGTGACACTCTTCTATCCAAAGAAAAATCTTTGTTTTTTTAGTTAATTTAGTGATAAATGCCAAAATAATAGCAAATTTTTTTATGAACATCTATAAAACTATGTCATACCATTGAATACTTGAATCTATTATGGATTCTTAGGTGGTGGCATGTTTACTATTGCTTGTATTTTCTTTGGATTTAGTAGTTTCCCTTCTTTGGAAACAATATAACCCAAGATCATTCCTGAAAATACCATGAATGTACGTCTGGATTCAAACTAATGCCATATTCTCTGCACTTTTGAAAACATAATTTGAGTTTTTATAAATGATTATCCATGTCATTGTACACTATAAAATCATCCAAAAATATATTCATAAAACTATCCAAATATTCTCTAAATGTTTTGGTAATAACTTTTTGATATGTTGGAGGTCCATTTTTAACTCCAAACAACATCACCTTCCATTTGAAAGCTACCTAGTTTGTAACAAATGTAGTCTTGTATTTGTCTTTTAGAGCTATAGAATTTGATGATATCCTAAATACCCATCTAAAAAAGAATATGCTTCATATCGTGCTACTATGTTCAGAACTTCATTTGTAAAAGGTAATGGGTATGGATCTTTTTTTGTGGTTACATTTAATTTTCTGAAATCTATACATGTTCTCAATTTTCCATTCTTCTTGGGTACTACTACTATGGGTGACAACCATGTAACCTCTTCTATAGATTGGATGAATCCACTAAAAGAAAAAGGCCAATATGTGACAAATGCATTTACAACTACTTGTTACTATTTCATTTTTGCAACTAAATTTTTGCCCTCTACAACTAGTGTGACATCATGCTATCATCAATTGATTCACCTACGACTAGCTTACGACTAATTTACGATTAAATTGGTTTACATCTATATATGGGTTGGATTAGTCATCCAAGAGTAACCATCTAAAGTCTTGTTAGTTGTAAACAAAATGGTGTTTAGTTGCAATCAACATATCCATATACATATATATACAAACATATACAACCACACATCCATGCATACATATACATCTATACATAAATATAACATATATTACATATAAATAAACAAAGATCATACAATTTACAAATTTACAATGATTTAATTGATCTAGATGCAATTTTCATTTAAACAATGAATTAGGCCATATTAGTACAACAATGATTTCAAAGCAAAATTCGACACGAAATATTACCATAGTAATAGAAGAAAATTATGTAACTATTTATTTAGCATTATAAATCAACTTTCGACAATAAACCTTATAATTCACCTTTAAACCATAAACCTTAAACCTAAATTGTATACGTTAAACTTTAGAAACATCAAATAAATATTTCAAATATGGACCATTTAATAAGTATTTTATTACCTTTGAATTATTTATCAAGGATTAATGTATCCTTGATTGATAAATTAAGTAATTTTTTATCTTCAATTTAGTATTGATTTTGAGTTCATGAACATGAACAATTTAGTAAGATATTTGATAATTATATAATAATTAACTATTGATGTTTCACTATGTAAACTACATTTAAATACATATTAATAAGAAATATGATTCCAAAATGGATTTAACATGTATCTTCGAACTTCCATGAATTTTTTTGCCAATGTGTATAGTAACATTTGAACTTTAATTTTTTTTCATACGTAGGATTAATATGTACCTAACTAAGTAAATATAAGGTAGGTAGATAAATTTTTAAAATATAGTTGGCTTGTAGGTAGGTAGATAAATAGGTAACTTAATAATAGGTAGGACATAAGTAGGTAGATGGTGAGTAAGTAAGTAGGTAGGTAGGACATAGGTAGGTAGATGGTGGGTAAGTGGTAGGTAGGTAAATGGTGGGTTAGTAGGTAGGTAAGTAAGACATAGGTAGGAAAATGGTGGGTTAATAGGTAGGTAGGTAGGACATAGGTAGGTAAATGGTGGGTTAGTAAGTAGGTAGATGGTGGGTAAATAGGTAGGTAGGTAGGACATAAGTAGGTAGATGGTAGGTAAGTAGGTAAGTAAGTAAGATATATGTAAGTAGATGGTAGGTAAATAGGTTATCTAAGTAGGACATACGTAGATAGATGGTAGGTAAGTAAATAGGTAGGTGGGTAGGTAGGTAGGTAGGTAGGTAGGTAGGTAGGTAGGACATATTTAGGTAAATAGGTAGGTATGTGTCTATGTTCAAAATTTATGCAATTACATGAAAATATGGTTGAAATATGCCTTATTTGGTGGCCACCATATGGGTTTTGTTCCTTAGCCTATTGAGTTTGGTTTGAAATTCAACTTTTTGTTGAAAATTGATGTAAATTACATGAAAAGATGGTTGAAATATGTCCTATTTGCTGGCCACCAAATGTGTTTTGGCCTCCCTTTGTGTGCTGAATTAAATCCAAAATTAAAATTAAAGTCTGAAATGAATTAAATATGTGTTTAGGGGTCCAAGTCACATAATCAACATGCATATGTATATGTTGCGCAAAGGAGCAATGTATAATACCATTTTAATGAATTGTAGACAACCCAAATGGAGGTATTAGTAAAAAAAAATCATGTCAAACTTTGCATTCAATGATTTTGAACTTTTATAAAAAAAAATTCATCCAAGTCCAATGGTACTATTTAATCATTTTTTTAATAGATCACATAGTTTGGTGATTGGTATTTGTTATGTTTCACATAATATCACAAATTTTGGTGATTTTGTTTCTTGAAATTTTTTGTTGGGTGGAAACAAAAGGGCATGATGGGAATGAAAATTCATTGGATTTAATGGTTATATTATTGTTATTCTTCATGAATATAATATGTGTTCAAATTCCAAGTGGAAAATTGTACCAAACCCTTTCTTCACAAAATTTGAAAATGTTCACAAATTTGCTATGAGTTGTGATTTTACATCATTCAAACATATGGATGGGAAAATTTGTTAAATACCATCATTGAACTTTGTGGGGGGTTAAAAAAAGGCTTGCACAACATGTTGAGTAGTTTATTAATATGAATCATCCAAATATGTTGATACTACATTGACAAGTTAACATCATAACAATGAATGGGCACATGAAATTTTGCATACTAGTTTTGGGGACTTGAAATTCCAAAATTTTGCTAGCACTTCTATCAAGATGCATAATTTGTGTCTTGAGACATCAACCTATGTGCCTATTGCTTGTGTTATCTTCCATCACACCATCATTGATCAAGTGCAAATACAACATTTTTTTGAAACTTGAGAAGCAATTTCCTATGTAGGATGTCATGGATGTTTTGGGTCTAGTTTCACTAGAAAAAATCTTATCCATTCCAACCATATGATTACAACTATAGATGCAACTAATGTCCAAATGAACTAATTTTATAACTACAATTAGGTTAGTCCTACATGTCATTTTAGTTATAAATGTGTGTAGTCATACATGCAATTATTGTAATCACATATACGACTACATTGTTGATATAATCAAATGAAGTCGCAAATGCAACTATAATTTGTGACTATTACACGTTTGGATGGAAAAGTAAACTAAAAGTGCACATTTTTCATCTAATATTGTGAATGGATTAAAACCTAGTTGTTTTTGCAACTTGTCATAGTTGTTTTGGCAACTAGGGCCAATAATTTTTCCATTTAAATTTTTTTGATGATTAAAACATATGTGACATCTTTGGAATTATAATATTTTTTTGATAATCAACTTGTGTCTAATTGTTTATTGGTTTTTAAGTATTGTTTATTGACATGGACAATACAAATTATTGTATTTTTACTAAATATGTTTGAGTTATGATCTATTTATTAATATTATATATGATGATTATTTAATTACATATAATACATCTAAATTACATTTTATTGGTAAAATTAAAATTATTAAATCATAATTAAATATTCTTTGTTTAATAAAATATAAAAATTAAGATGTTTAAGAAAGATATCATTTATTTGATCATAAGACTTTTACCATTACTAAATGCGATTTGATTAAATTTTAAAATATGGAATAATATTATAATGATAATTTTTAAATATTATTTTTTGAAATGTGATAGATATATTATCCTTTTATAAAAATAATATGTGAATTAATTAAAATTATGATATATTATAATCACATTGTATAATTATTTTTTAATGAAATGAAGCATTAACATGTGGGAGATAAATTATTTATTCATTTATATTAAATATTAGTTGTAAAATATTTTTCATTTATAAATCATGTGCTTGAATTATTTTTTCCAATCAATCATTATCAAAATGTAATTCAATTTAACAAAATTCATTTTTAAAATTTTTAAATTAATGTACATTTTTGGAATATATATATAATTGTGTATGTCATTGAAAGTATTTTAAGAATCAACTTTAATTTTTTCCATTTGGACAAATATCAATAAAATATGAAATGTTGAAATTGGTGTTTGTGCAATGTTTAAAATCAAGTACATTAGCTTAAATAAAATGCATTCCACTATATTTTCACATCAAGTGGGGTGGTTGGATGACAAAGGAGTTGATATCTATCCTTGGGGTCTGTGGATCAAACCTTAGAAATGATATAATTGTGGTCAACGATGGTTTTTAATGTACTTAATAAATGTTGATTTAAAAATATATTAAATCATTTAAATTTAATTATTAAAAAAATCATGCCTAATATTTTATGTAGTCATATATGTAGTCGCATAGTCCTACAATTAGTCAATGGATGAAAAATCCTTACAATCACAGGTGATATGCAACTCCTAATGTGATTATACATGCCACATGGAACTTTTTGTGATTGGTTGTCTTTTGCCACTTATCCAAAGCAACTACAAAGTTTGTAGTCACATGTGTTGATTACAACTAAAATTGTTGCTTATTTCCAAATTTCTTCTAGTGTTTATCCACCTGAATAATAGATTCCAACAATTATGGTAATATTTGATATGAGTATTCTAGACTCAATGTAGTATGTTTTCTTCAAGATTACAATGTCAATTTTAATGTTCAATGGGTTAGGGACTAATTAATGTATTTGGATTCGGTGTCTAGACTTTGGAATAAAATTTCTAGTGATTAATATGACATTTTATTATGTGTTCAACTTTATGAGTTCATGAAATTGGCAGAATATTAATTATTCTTCAAAATACATTTCAGAAGCCACACTTTGTCCATTGTATCAAAATTATTTTAAAATTAAAATACTTTCAGAAATAATAAAATATTAATGTATGTAATCAACATATTCCGGACAAATGAAAAGTCAAGAATTAACAATTGACCATTTGGAAGTTGGAAAATGAAAAAAAACTTTCATTTGGGGGCCACCAAATGATGCAACAATATATATAAGTAAATTTGTTTATCATGTTTATCAAGAACATGGGTTTAGGGAGCAAGTTTTTTACTAGCCTATGCATAGTGAAATTATTATCTTGCTTGAATTTTACATCAATGATAATATGGTTCATGGTGACCAATTGAATGAAGTTATTGATGCTTGCATGTCTTTGGTGTGCTTGTATTTGTGGTGTTTTTCTCCTTTTGCTCTTCTAGCGTTTCGGTGTTTGGAAGAGGATGAATAACATGAAAGGCTACAATAGTTCGGCACCATGGTGTCCAGTAAATCCAATATGACCAAAGCCTACTTCAAAAGGTTTCAAGTCAAGTACATGCACATGCAAGCTAGGAAAACTAACTATCATGCTATAATACGTCTAACCACTCAAGACAAAAACAAGTACAACACTTCGAAGTACCACTATGTTGTCAAATTTACTAATTTAATATGAAGATATTGTGGCTCAAGTAACTTCATACGCCACTAAGATTTGCTAGTGACATGAATAGGCTATGACCTTGAGTTATCAAAAGGTTTGAAGGGTGCTAGGTCTTAGCATTAATTATGCTACCATGCTACCAAGGTGCCTTTATGAATGGAACATGCAATGTGAAATTCTACGATTATTTTTCAACATATTAGGTGACAAAATGGTGACCCCAAATTGAACTCCAACTCCATGTTTTTTCCATTGTAAAATAATAGTGCATTACGGTGAAGAGGAACTGTTAGATGACAACATTATCAACCCAATACTAATTTTACAAAGTTCTTTTTTTGATCATCAAAGTACTTTGGGCCACCAAGGCACTACTATTGCCAAACTTCTGCCTAATTTTTTTATTTTACACCCACTAGTGCCTACACTCATTTCAATGGCTGTAGTTGTGACCTCCTTCAACACTCCATACTCATATTGGCCACCAAGTGGTATATCTACAAATGAAAATCATCATTTCATGTGAATGGAAATCAAATTACCTATTCCATGTTTTCAAAATTGTTGCACACATTAGGCAAAATTATTTATGATGATTTTTTAATTTTAAAACCCATCAATTATAACAAATTTTGCTTAATGATGTGTTGCCATCCCATTTGTATGATGTCATACATGTTTGTTCTAATTTTTATACCAAACATAAATAGTATAAAATGATACAATATTAACATTAATAATCTACAATTTAATGATAATAACAACTTGATAAATTTGTTTGAAATTTCCAAAATTTCAATCATAAAGCTCAATGACAATAAAATATAACTAAGTTAAAAAATGCAAGTTATTATATATGCAATGAATTAAAAATATTGACGAATTGTCAATTTTATATGTATATTATATATGTACTCACATATGTAAATTTCTACATTCAAGATTGAATTATTATATTGGTTTTAAATTGACAAAACATAGAGTGAAAAATAGAATCCATGAATTTTGAAGTTAATATGTTTTGTGTCCAGACTTATAATAACATACATTAATGATGTCAAGTTTTAAAATACAAACACCTCATGCAACAATTGTAATAGAAAAACAATTCAAATTGTGTCTAGTATAATATCATCTTGAAACAAATTTTCAAGTTTGATAGAGGATTTCTTCCCACCACGTTGTGATTGGTGAAATAATATTCAAGGGTGAACTTGGCAATGTGGAACCCAATGTACTTAATAGCAAAACACAAAGTAAATCATTCAAATGAATTACATTGATGTACAGTTAAAATAGAAAAATAAATAAAAAATTTACATATAATTTACTTGAACAATATCATAATCCATAAATGTTGTGATTCTCCTAATGAATATAAGACAGTGATCATTGTAGAATATTAATATTATTCTTGTAATATTGAGAATTGATTTTTTTTTCCTATTTCCACTTAGTGGGGAAATTGGGAAATCATACCAATAAATGAATTGTGAATCATTTATAAAAACAACGTTGAATTTTGTCAAATTCAACATTTTAATTTGTTTCTATATGGAAATAAATAAGGACCATGGAAATCAAGTTGAACTCTGCTGTATTAATCCCAACTTAATATATATTTTCATATATTACATTCCATTTATATGTAACGTTATAACAATTCATCATTGTGTTGATTTGCATGATGATTTATTAAAATAATTTTGACAAATTTCAAAAGATCATGGCCGTCCAAAATTTAATTTAAGTTTTTTTTATAAAAAACTTCAAAAGTAATTCTTAAATTTACAAAGCAATATTATTAGTTAGCCTTACATTGCACGAGAACTTTTGTTTGTAAAATGTTTATTTCAATTGATGCTTAAATTTGATCCATTAGAAATAATATTTAAAAATTTCTACCCAAATTTGCAAATAGGAATATTAACAACTTTTTATTGATTATAAAGGTCCATGTCTATATAATTGATTATTAATACTAGGGAAATTATTGTGCTAAGAAACTTATTCCAATGAATAAAATTAATATGCACCTAAATAATACAACAAACTATTTAACAACCAATATTGAAATTGTGTTAAGAAATGATTATTAAAATTGACAATTAACAACAATGTTACTTGGTTATTGCATATAGATCTTGTAAATCAGCCAAGACTTGAATTTAAATGTCCGAAACAAAAATGGATGAAACAAGGTTAAAACCCTTTCATCCATATAACATCATCTTAGCAACCGAATCTAGAAAAGAGGTGGGAAGGAACATTTCAACTTGTGAAAGTCCTGATTTAGGGTTTTCGAATGTTTTTCTTTCAAAGGGTACTCTCCAACTTTTGGAAGTCACAAATTAAGGTTCCCAAAGGTCTTTCTTTCCTCTGATGACAATGTGGTTAATTGTCTCCTTGTCTACTATCTTTAAGTAATTCCTCCCTGACCATAGTTTTGTTTATCCTTGTTATTTTTTTCCCAAGTTACTCCTTTTTTTCATGCCAACAAGTTTTTTCACTTCATCTTCTTATTTGTCTCATTGTCGTATCTTCCTTTCTTCTAGTTTCGAGAACTTCAAATGTGGCTTTCCACAACTGGAACGTCCAAAAGTTGCAAAAACAAACAATGATATATGACATCCAAAGGTTGGAAAATCAAGCAATGCTACTGTGAGTGTTTTTTGTACATTTCCTTCTTTTCAATTTTCTGTCAATCTTGTAAAACATAATAATCAACAACCTTTTCATTTGGATTTCACCTCCACACGAAAGATAGGAAAATCGCATCTTCATTTCCTTCTTGTGAAACATGGTCATGTCAAAATTTCTAACCTTTCAATGCTTCTCCTCCTTTGCCATCTTTCTTTTTGTATTTATTTTGATTTTTGCCCACCTTATAGAAAGAAAATAAGTAAACACCATGTCTTTCAAATGATCATTTAGTAAGCATAGTGATGCATTAGTCATTCTATAATTCTTCATTTTGATTTTTTCCATGCATTATTTACATTTAAAACCCTTAGTGACGCACCCCCAAACTCCTTGATAAATTCAACTGTGAATCCAAAGGTGAAAACAATGGAAGGATAAGGAGTTCGGGTATGTTCCCTGGCTTGTAACACTTTGGAGGTAAAAGGGTGTGTTGGAATTCCGAGATGGGGACTAGGACGAGTGACAAGTAGGTTAATTATTCACACGAACCTACACAAACCAAACAACAAGTTGGTTAGTGCGTAGTTGGAACACTTTTGGTGCACGGACGAACCACGGGCAAACATGGACTCAAGATTCACCATGGCCCATACTTGGGGGAAGCCATGACCTTCCTCCTTATAGTATTCTTTGTGCTTGGCCACCGGGCCTACACCCAAATGTCATTTTGTCTCGGGACTCCCAAGTTGGAAGTCCTGAAATTTTCAAAATTAGGACTCCCGCGACTTTGGAGGCCCATAATTTTTTGTGCAGACCTTCAATTGGGGTGAGGTCTAAAACAAAATTATAGCCCTTGTCAAGAACTTTCCAAAGATATGTGGCACACTGCATGCACGCAAATAAATCATGCCAATTTTTGATTTTAGTGGTCGATAATCAAATTGGGAACTTGACTTTCGGCCCTTTTTTTGGCCATAACTTGTGTTTTAAGTACCCAAATGGGTCATGCAAACATGCAAGCCCATTTTAAACATTCACGTTCTAAGAACTTTCCAATGGTATAAGAAACTCTTTAATCCAATGAGTTTTGACCCTTGCAATCGCTCTCTAAACATTCAAAAGTCCATCGGGACTCCAACTCCCAAAGTGGGAGTTCATTTGGGAGTGTGAAGGTTCATTCCCTCACACTTTTTTACACTCCCAGGAGCATGAAATGTGATTCCCGAGCTTCATTCTTGGCCTACACCTTTGCAAGCCCTTGCCGCGACTAAGGCTAAAGTTGTGACACATAATCACTCATCTAATTGAATAATAAAGAGTGAAATTTTAGTACCAGGTTATTAAGAGTCATTAAGTAACAAGAAAATTAATTGTTTCAATTTCACCCCATGAATTTTTTTCCATTTCGATTTTTGTTCATGAAACATTTTTTTATAATATCATTTATATTGTATAATTAACTTAGTTAATCGGTTTCTCTGTGGTCATTTCAAGTCTGTACTTGATTCAATAACATGACATGAATCCACAAATTGAAATCCTCATAATACCAAGTATGCATTACATGACTAATGGACGACCTTAGGATGGTGTGAAATTGAATAGTCTAGTGGTTGCCACATGGACATTTAAGTAGAAGGTTGCTTTCCAATTCCACCATAAAAAACCAATCAAACGGTCGTTAGATTATCATTTCAAAACAACTTGAAGAGACAATCGTTGTTTCCAAAAATTGATATCGCAATTGCTAGTCGCAATCTTGAAAGTAGTTAAAAAGATGACCTAGTGGTCACCAAATCGCCATTTCGAAATAGCTTGAAGAAATGATTGTCATTTCGAAAGCAACTCCAAAAATTAATTTGGCGGCCACTAGATTTTTTTTTTGAAAATAGTTGGAAAAAACGGTCTAGCAGTTACTAGATCATTTTTTACAAAATAACTATAAAATATGACCTACTGGCTACCAAATCGTAATCTTGAAACCATTGTAAGAAAACAATTTGGTAGCCATTAGATTGTAATTTCGAAAGCAATTTGAAAAAACAACATGGTGGCCATTAGATCGACATTTCAAAAAAATGACATGGCAGTTGTCAAATCGTCATCTCGAAAGCATCTCGAGAAAACAATTCAATTACCACTAGATCGTCATATTGAAACTATTAAGAGAAAAAGATCTAGCGACTGTTAAATCATCCATTAGGAACCATTTCAAAAAAATGACTTAGCGGCAACAGATTGTCCTTTCACTACGATCATAAGAAAGGGACCTAGCAGCCACCATATTGTCCTTTCAATATGATCTCGATAAAATGACCTAGCAATTGCCAAATTGTCTTCTTGATATGATATTGAGAAAATGACTTAGTGGCCATCAAGTTGTCCTTTTGCTACCATTGTGAGAAAACAACCTAGTGGCCGCCTAATCATTTTTTGGGGATAATTGAAAAGATAAAGACCTAGTGATCGTTATATCGTAAATTTTAGGACTAATGGAGTTTATGTCCAAATGATCAAAGATGACAATGGCAAGTTAAATGGGTAAACTTTTTTTGAAAAGGATTTAAAGGACATTATTAATAGGTAGATTATAATGTCGTTTTACATACATTCTCTAGTATATTAAATATTTTAAGGAATGATAAGAGTCGTTAAAGAAAAATACTCCAATTGATTGTTTTTCGTTGGATCGAAATAACTAGTATCTTGTAATTCTTTAAAATATTGTCGAATGATAAATGATAGCATCCAAATTGACTTCATTAATTAAGGACATTATGTTGATTCTTGTATCTTAAATTCTTGGTTGAATAAAAACATTTTATTTTAGGATTAATAGAAACCATGGAAGCATTGAATTTTGGAAATCCAATTGATTTGTGGGAGTCATGGGACGATTCTAGAAAGCTTCACATCGACTACAGTGTTTGTGTAGACTCGTCTACTTTTTCTATTTATGGGGCCTAAGGACCTAAGGAGTGCATCATTGTCTCACTAGAGACTATATTTTATTCGTACCAAGAACGTTTTCTTTACCTTCACACTAACATTGCAAAATTTCGAATCAACTGTAAGAAAAAGCTGTTTCTAGCTAGTAAGCCAAGTGATTGTTAAATTAGAGCATATTAGAGATGAAACTATCAATAATCTTACTATGAAGAAGGTGGTTTGTCCAAGATGTTGGCACATCTGGAAAGCAGGAAAATGATCAAGTTTCTACCCAAGGGCTCTTTGCATTTTCAAGGGGTGTGTACAATGAAAGCAACAAATCTTTTAATGTTGGTGAAGACAGTGTGGCAAGTCCACCTAATTTTAAAGACATGTGCTGAAAAGAAACTCCATTAATAGGGCATAGCAGTTGGTGTAAAAATGATTGTGATCTTTTAGATCTTGAAGGTGTTTTCTTTGCAAGAGGTCATGTGACGACATTTGATTTGAAGGAAGCAATTTTGGATGACATTCTTGGACATGATCATGTCAGCTTGACTATTTTTTATTGTCTTTGAAACATCTCCACAGTAATGGTTATTTGAAATGGTCATTAGCTCAGATAACTATGGACAAATTCTCACTAAAGGAGATCTTGATTTCATACAATGAAACTACATACATGAAGTGGATGTGGAAGGAATGATTGATGTGAAGAAAAAAAATAGCTTTAGTAAGAGAATGGAAGGAGATCGTGTCCTTAAATTTAGTCTCAAATATAAAGGTGCTAAACAAGGAATCTTGTGGTGGAGTAGGGGCAAAGATGTGTTGTTCCTTAAACTATTGTCAACATTTCTTTTGCCAAATGATGGGAATTCTTAGACATGAATTTTAGAACAAGTCATTTGAGGAAAGATCGGCCCACATGTTGGATATTCCAAAAAGGTTGCATCAAAGAGGAGATTGCAACTGTGAAAAATTTGTGATGTTTCAAGAGGGATGTTTTGTGAAATTATTTAATACAAAATCATGGGGATTTCTAGGTCAACTTACATGAGTTACAAGTAGGAAAACAAAAAAGGGTGTAAGATTCTATCACACGAAAAATAAGGGGAATCAAAAACAACAAGCCCCAACGATATAAGCCAAATCAAACATTCAATCTTTGATTAAGTAGTGTGTTGATGAAATGCCACATCAAATGAAGGGAACCAGAGATGGGAGACAAGGTGTTCGTCTTTTTCTTCCAGATACCTAAAGGATAATGCAAGAGCGTAGTGACCAAATAAGCTTAGAATGATTCATTTTCATTATGTTCTAAAACATGTTATACTACTCAATTAAAGTTTCATCCAGTGGTTGCCAAATCAAGTAACGATGTGTTTATTATTTCATTTAAACATTGTTTATAATTTGATCATTCATGAAATTTTGTAATCTTGCAATGTCTTGACCATTTTTGGACCTAGTGGCCACCAAGTCTAGAGAGGAACATGGCATTAATTGAAGTTGCAAAAAAATTTAACATTCTTGTTTTTCATTATAATATTTGGTTTCTCCTCGTGTTTGTAGATTAGCAAGGAGTTGCAAATTGGAAGTATCTCGCAGTATGTTATGAGTTGATTGAAAAATAAAATACATTTAAACATGGATGTGTAGAAGAAAATATTTTTTTTTGCCAAATGTATTGTTTTTTAATCCTTGAAGGATTTGATATTTAAAGTAGGAAAAAAAACCTTTATGTGAAAGAGCATGAGATTAAATTGAAGAAGCATAACATTCACCAAGAATCTTGTCGATGTTTATATCACACCCAGAGAGTTGAATATGTGAGATCTAAAGAAGATTCCTTATGGGTAATTCATGATAAGATGGACCAATCTAAAATAGTTAAAATGAGGAATAAAATGGTGTTCGGGCTAGGGTAATTGCTAGTGACATTGACTGGAATGATTAGAATGAAGTTTTCGAAGAAGTTCAAATGGGGTTTCTTATAGTTGGGCACATACATGAAGATATTGATAGAAGTTTTGGATATTTGTTGAAGAAATTGAAAGAACAAAATAATTATGTCATGGCGGATTTGATGAAAACATTCATGTTTTCCCAAGATCATCCATTCATTCCACAACTCTTTCAGGAAATATCTGATTTCAAATCTTGGGTCAATGGATATTTGAACAATGGCCCAAACATCCTTATTAATCATATGCATTTGTTTTGGTTTTTTGTGGCTGAAGTAAGGTGGCCAATGATTTAATACAAAATATCTCCTACTAATGCTTTGTGGAGCCTTAAAGATGGCCCAACCATATGATTATAAAAGTAGGATGGCATTAGATGACCAAAATTGTGGGCAAAGGTTCCAAATCTTGTTCCATTTCGTTCAATATGGGGAAATGATGAATTGAGGGCAAGTGAAAAGGAAATGTTTATTAGTAACAAGATTTCAAAGTATATTGAGTTTTGGAAGCTTGGGATGTTGAAGGATGATTCATATTCTAAAATTATGGGTCCATGTGTGAAATATTGGGAGAACATTTTGGAGCTATTATCAAAACCTATCCCATAGCAAAGTTTTGTTTTGTTGGAAGGCTTTTGGCCCTCTAACAATTGGAGAGCTAATTATGAATGCGCATCCATTCCTACTATTGTAGATGTTGACCTTGAAAATCCTATCATCCTTCCATACTATTGCCCTAAAAACATGCATCCTTCTTTGAGCATTACTGCATACATGCCTTTTTGTGATTTGTTTGTTGGTAATTTTGTTCTTGTGTGGCCTATAAACCCTATAGTCTATCATGAGCAGATGGGAAAGGTAGAAAATGATGTTGTAAAACATCAAAATAATAAGAATTATAGGAAAGTTCATGTTCAATGGTGGGTTCTGGTGAAAAAGGGAGCCAAAAATGATAAAGAATTATATCATAATTGTTGGTTGAACAAGTGGAAGGGTAATCATGTAGACCTAAAACAATGGGTCAAAATTTCTACTATCACATTTTCTTTCTTAGCATAAGCAATATAATAGTTGATTCCATGATAAATAATAATGACGCATCCCCAAATTCATCAAGAGACCCAAATGTGGGCCCTAAAACGAAACAACAAAAGAAAAAGAAAGTTGGGGCACACTCCTTAACTCGTAGCACTTCGGGGGTAAAAGGGTGTGTTAGAGCTTTGGGATGGGATTAGGACGAACTCACAAACAAGAATTCAAGATGAGGTCAACCTACATAACCAAGAAAAGAGGGCGGGTGTAATTTGAATGGAAATGGTGCAATGGACTTAATAGGGACAACCTTAAGCACAAGCTTTCCACGACTCACAACCTTTAGGAGGAGGCACCACTCCCCTCCTTATAGTATGTTTTGTGCCTTTTCGCGGGGATTACATCCAAATGTCATTGTTCCTTGGGACTCCCAAGTGGGAGTCCCAAAACTAGGACTTTTGTTATCCCAAAACTTTGGATGTTCATATTTTTCTCAAATCCAATCTTTTAAAAAAATAAAACGACAATATTTTATATCTTTTAAGAAGATCTTTCCAACGGTGTATAACATGTTTTAATCTAACCTTATTTGACCCATGTTTTTAAGGGATTTGTGGTAAGGAGTCAAATTCCCAATTTGATTTTTGCCTTTTCTTTTGATCATAATTCATGCAAATTGGGTATAAATGAATAATGCAAGGGCAATTTAAGCATCTACGCCTCAATTTTAATGGTGTCTTGAGGGCCCAATTTGGTGCTTGTTTGCCTTTCCAACCAAGGTTCTACACATTCACAACTCTCACACAAATGCAACTCCTAAAGTGGGAACGCACTTGAAAATCATTGGGCTTCATCCTTTGCATTCTCCCCATTTGTGAAAGTGTGTTTCACACCTAAACACACTTTTGACCTCATGGGCCCTTGCATTTCACATTTAGTCGTGAACCCAATATTAGGGTTGTAACAATTAGTGCGACCCATGCATCTAAAACAAAAAATAATCTTGATGCAACTGACAATAATTCATTGTAATTACAGGTTGAATTTTATGTGAACATGAAGCAAAAATGTTGGTGCTATTTTATGGTCTCTACAATAGGTTTAGGTTTTTTTTCAAATGGGATTTTCATGTTTTAAAATATATTCAATTTTCTTGCGTGCGTTCATTGAGAAAAATATTAATGTTTATCTTCTTTATAAACATTATAATGTGCCGACCTTTTATTAATATGGAGATTGCTTGTTTTGAAATGTCATTTTATGTGTGCATGAAAAACTACTATAGAGATGATGCGTTGAAAATTTCCTTTTTAATGTCATGGGTGGATGAAATTTTGTGGACATTTGGTGGCATTAGTGATAAATATGAAAAAAAATGGCATTCATGTACTTGAGTTTATGATTTGTGGTTGACAAGGTCTAACTTTAATTTCAGCCAACCGATTTAGTTTATATTGAATTCAACAAATTTTAATTTGAAGATATTGTTTGCAATTGACGATAGGAGGACGAAAATAATTATTCAAAATTTGGTGAACATCACATTGGTTAGACTTGAGTTTACAAGTTTGAATTGATTAAAACATGTTTAAGTTTACATGTTTTTGTGCAAATTTTATGAAAATTAATTAAAATATGCTTGAAATTCCAATAATTCAAAAGCCAATAGACAATCATATTGAATTTGAATGAAAATTCAAATTTTTAATGAAAAATTATGAATGTGCATGTTGGCATGGTGGCAATTCCTCCTATTTGGTGGCCACCAGACTGATTTTGACATTTGCACCATGTTGAATTTGATGTCAAATTCACTTTCTTCTTGAATATTTATGAAGTTGCATGAAAATTTGGTTGAAATACATTTTATTTGGTGGCCATTAGATGGGTTTTGTTTCCCAACCTGTTGAGTTTGGTATCAAATTGAGGTTCTTGTTCAAAATTTGTGCAATTACATGAAAAGATGGTTGAAATATGTCCTATTTAGTGGCCACCATATGTGTTTTGGCTTCCCCTCGCATATTGAATTAAGTCCAAAATTAAAGTTAAAGTTAAAGTTTGGAATTAATTAAATACGTGTTATTTGGATTTTTGAGCTAAAAAGTGGAGTTGAAATAAAATTAATTTGTTCAAACACACATTCCTTGCATATTGAATTAAGTCCAAAATTAAAGTTAAAGTCTGGAATTAATTAAATATGTGTTATTTGGATTTTTGAGCTAAAAAGTGGAGTTGAAATAAAATTAGTTCTTCAAACACACATTATTTTTATGCATTTATGACGACTTTTGTTATTTTTGTTTTACAAAGGCCAAATTTTGATAATGTTTGAATCCATCAAAATTAAAATTTTACACGCTTGGTAAGGTTCTTTCAAGAATAAAATGACGATTTTGTTTGAAAAAATAGTCTTGAGTAGAAAAGCATGCACATTTAATGTTGTATAATTTGGTTAGGTTGTTAATAATTATGTCATTAATTTATTTATTTTTTGTGTGTAATAATCCAACCTAATATGTGCAAAAAAATTTTTTCCAAAAGTAATAAACCAAATATGGTGAATTCTAACTTTAATACTCTAAATATGTCATGCATTTTATTTTGAAAACCGCCATTGTATGTAAGTGTAGTTGATTATAGCTTAGTTTGTATCAATGTTATGTATGTTGCATTTTAATGATAAACAAATAATTTGTTAATGGCACTATAATTGTGAATTAGTTTTATTTGAGTTGAAAACGTGGAAATCTATATTGTTTTGCATTAGAATGTTATGTATATGGTATTGATTTAATTTCACATGTGACATTGAATATCATAATATGGTAAATTTCATGCATATAAGGTGGAATGAAGAAATTATGGTTCAAATTCCATTTCAACAAAAATTTTAAAAAATTAATTTATGAAAACATAATGTTTTAGACAACAATATTTGATTTTTATGGTTCATCATCTTTGTGATGACCTTTTGTTTAAACATTTCAAAAAAATTGTTTATTAGAAATAGTTTGGACAATATGTTTAACTTTATAGTCAAAATTTATTGAATAATAAAAAGGATTTATAAAAATTTATAATGCATAATCTAACCTTGAATGTTAATGCATACGATTTCAAATCCATTTCATGATTATAAATAATGATTGAATGCAATTTTACACTATTTATCATAATTTGAACAATGATAATGTTTGTGCAAGGTTTACACATTTACATTATAAATTACAATTTACTTGTTCAATACTACTAAAATCAACTGCCATGCATCTACATTGAAACCCATAATTAAACATATATGCAAAGGACATCAACAAACTTTTCTTGTCAATGGATGAATAAAAAATCATGCAACATTGAGTTTGTTGATGGATGAATAAAAAATTCATGCAAACATTAGGTTTGTCAATGGATGAACCCACCTAGTAATTATTCCATAATAATCACTTAGGTACCATTTGCAAATTGAGAACATTGCCTTGTGTTGACATGAATTGTCACATAATTGTCAATTAATTATAACCATTAAATGTGTTTCCATTGCACTTACAATTGTAAAGGAGTTGTAATGGAAATCAACAAAGTTCAACATTGATGGATGGATGAAAAAACAACATCAACATGACATTACAATAACTTAATTGCAAACTTGTTGCATTGGAGTTGCATAGTAATTATTCCTAGATTAGCATCAATGTTAACATGAATCTTTTTTTCATTATATCTTGTCAAGAAAGAAGGGAAAAAATTAATCACCCCAATCAATGTTTTTTCAAAAGGGAAAACAAGTTGAAAGCATAATTAGATTACCAAACATTTCAGCCAAATATTTTCAACAAATTGAATGGGCAAATAATTTTTGATAATTAGTGAACCCAAAATTTTCACAAAATATTTTTGGTGCACATTATCCTCTTTGTAAGGATTTATGGCCCCCAAAAAATTAAAGATTGCACTTGCATTCATTATGGGCCTTTTTTTTCAAGTTGTATTTTCAATAGGTGTTTCAAGTTGTCGTTCATTTCTTATTCAAAGTTTTTGACAATTATTTCATGGTCTACATGCACATTTTTTTTAATGCAATTATTTGATTGCTTTTGAAATGTGAAACAAGACCTTTCTTCAACTTTGTTTTTTATTCCAATACTTCATGATTTATATCTTATTATAACACAACATACAATGTATGTCTTGTGGCACCTTAACATCAAATGATTATTCATCATTGACACAAAAAATGCCTAAGTTGGAAAATTTATGCTATGGGGTTTCCATTTTAACTTTTGTTCATGTAATTTATTAATAATTAATTGCACTATATCATCATTTTCAATTGAAAACTTGAAATTTCCTTAGACCTCTCACTTTCACTAGTGAGCACCAATAACCAACAACATGATGAATTCTGATAACACAACAAGCACCTTCCAAAATACAATAAACACCAAAAACAACATACTTGGGTTATAATAGCCAGACCTAGGGTTACTTATGTAACCTACCTAAGTAATCAAAATTTGGAATAAAAAAAGACATAATTCTTTGTCAATAGAGTATCTCAGGTTATTGTGCAAGGGGTGATGTTGGAACCAATGTTGGGTGGTTATCAAAGCCAGGAACAGACAACCAACGATTATTAAGGTGGTTCTTAGGGTTCATAATCATGGTTCTGAATTTTTAAAAAAAAAAGCAATTCTGATATATAACCAAGGTTCTCAAGATGTTTTTAAAAAATCAAACAACTGCCCTATAAACTGCCCATTTGTTCAGGTTCTATCAATGGGGTGTTTCAGCACACACCATAAAGAAATTTCAGTTGTTCTTCCCATTGTTTTAGTGGGACAACAGAAATTGACGGCTCTTTATAGATTCAAATAACCGGGAAACACTGGTTTGGACATGTTAATATGAAAGCTATTTGCAAGGCCCAACTTCAACCATTAATTGATCCATAAATAATAGTAACAACTGCGTTCGTTCTTTACTGCACATTACCAATTCATTACATGTGAGAAATAATGGTTGAAGTCCTTAACGTTATTGAGCTCTTTATAAATTAGAGTTCCATAAAAGATTTTCTTATTTTTTTCTGGGGAGTTTCTATGGCTATTTGTTTTGGTTTTTCTTGTTTCCATTAGCCTATACAATGTCAATTTTTTATTTTTAAAAAAAAAATTCCCTTATACAAAGACATGAATTTCCTCACTTATGCAAATTTTAGCGTTTTACTCAAATACTTTTGACCTCCTTTGTTTATTACCCTTTTCACATTCACACGGGGAATACACCCTCGTTTTAGGGGTAATTAAAAGGGTAGCTGTTAAATAAAAATTCACGAATACAGCTTACCCACGTGAAGGTACATCAAGGTAAAAGACTTACCTGCCCAACACAGGTAGGTACTTGTGTCAGGAGAGAGCTAAATAGGTACCTACTTACTAGGTACCTACCGGACAACCCCTAGCGTTCCCAGCATCTACCTACCCTGTGGTTCATGGCGGCCGCCGTAAAGGCGCACATGCCGACAGGACGCGCGCACCGCAAGTGCCGGCCCGGGGTGTGGACAAAAAATCTTTTAATTGTGAAACTACTGCCACCCATATCTTGCAAGTCTCCTGCTCATTAATTACAACTCCCCTCTCCTCTTGCCAACTACTTACAAACCCTAGAAACCCACCCACCGAATTGGTGTGGAAGGTTGACACTACTGACAACATTGGGTAATTGAGATCACATCTTTTTCTCCATTAACCCCCCCTCCCCTTATTGAAAGTTTAAAGTTCGTGGCTAATCTAAAGAGCATCTCCAGCAGTGCTCAGTATGTGACCCCACTGCATTTGGTTCTTTTCTCACATCCAAGTACCTTCACCGCTTTGACACATGTTTGTCAAATACTAAATTAATTAATTCTGAGGATTCCATTTCAACAAATCATAGAACCCCCAATATTCTATCACAGTCCTTCAGAAAAAAATTATTTCTGAACTAAAAATATTTTTACTAAATTAAAAAATCCGAAAGTAATGTAATTAGTGTCAAATTGGACCCAGTACCATGGTATTTAGTTTCATGGTACCATGGTACTGGTATTTAGGTTCATGGTACCATGGGTGGGATTGGACCCAGTACCTTGGTACCCAGTACCATGGTACCAATCCCACCCATGAAACTAAAAGTGGGACTGCAAAAAGGTGGGAGCAGTGTTTGTATTTTGTCTTGAAGTTTTGCACCCACCAAAAAGAAAGGTTTTATTTTGGAAAAAATGCCCCATAGTTGAGATATTTGGAGAATTTTTCTGATCAGTACGATGTCTACCTCACAAACTTTTAAAAAAAACCTGGGGTGGGAGACTAAACCACATGGACAAATCCTTATGATCGACCAATCAGAAACAGGGAGCAGCGAGGGAGCCAAATTTTGAGTTTTCTTCATCCAATTTTAATTTGCAGGGTCAAATACTGAGCATCTACACCGTGCTCACTACGTCACTCTGGATAATAAAATTAAATGTCTAAGTTTTAGCTGTGAGGACTGTGTTGCACCTTTTACCAGCCACGGCAAGCTGCACCAAATTGGGGCAGAAAAACCAATTTCCTGAGCTAAACTGGCACATTTTGACTTTCTCACAATAAATTTTACTGTCTGGATGGTTTAGCTCAAGAAATTGGTTTTTCTCTTCAACCCTTCAACTTACTTGCCAGATTAATTTTTTATTGTGACTTGGATGGATTTGAGGCCCAAACGCAAGGAAAAGAAAGAAGAAGAGAAGTGAGCTATGGGTCTGAAGGTCTTTTGTGCCCTAGAAATGGAGAGATGACGGAATGATGTAGTTCTCATTCAGTCTCACATTTTGAGGAATCTTCGCCAGATATATATTGCTTTGAAATTGGAGCTGCTCTGTGTATTTAGTTGTAGGGGAGGTTCCTGTACGAGTATGTTCTCCCGAGGAAGGGCACCCCAGGTTGTTCCCAAACCTCAGGAGAATGCACAAGTACTGGAACCTCCCCTTAAGTAAACAACTCTCTTTTTATTTCGTCACTTCTTTCCCATTTTGTAAAAAAAACAAATTTCATGAGAACATAAAATTGGGGGAGCTCCCTCAGCCTGACGCACCAGGATACTTCTGCTGAGGGAGATCCCTCAAAATACAGGGAGAAATAAAAAAGGAGTTGTCTATGAAATGGTCAAGACCCTACCATCACCTTGGGTAAGGCAACAGGCCAGCCTCTTAGGGTGGGGCCAACATAATGGGCAACGGCAGAGACCAATCCACAACATTGAGGTCTAGGGTGACACAGATTCAACAAACTTTTAGAAATTCATGTTCAACAGAGAATTTGGTCACTATTAGGAGTATTTAGTAGGAATGTATGATCATCGTCAGAAGATTATGTTACACAATGTGCTCAAGAAAATGCCAAAATTTGCAACGCCAATCCTTAATGGAGCAAGATTTAAGCCTTTTAGTTATTTTGAAGTATTTTTTCTTATTCCTTTTTGGGTGGTACATGGCTAGGGTAAACTAGCACCCATGTTTGTATCTTCACCTTTTTGAGTGAGGCCTCTTAGTGGCCATATTAACCCCAAAAAATGTTAAGATTTGACCTCAGAGAGCCTGATTTAGTCTTAAAATATAATTTATAAAATAATTTAAATGGACTTTGGGATTTCTACCATGGTACTAATGTGGGTGCGCAAACTCTTCGCCATGTATTCTTACTGGGTATCCAGCTGAGTTAGGTCGGTATAGTCACAGGGGACCCGCGGAAACGGCGGTCGTCTCCTCCTTTTGTCAGCAGCCCTTCTGTCAGAGCTCCTGCGTTAGGTGTGTGTCGCGCGCCAGTCCTGCCCCTCTTCGCCGCTGGCATCTTCTTCCTCGTCTTCAAAGTTCTCTTACGTGGCCTTGCAATCTTTCTCTGTGCGGGCCAATTGTTGTCTCTGATTCTACAGCTTTCTTTGGTTCTACATTTTAGTCATTGTGGTTCAGTGATCCTCGATTACTTCGCCGTGTCTCGACGCTCGTGTATTACCCAGATTCTGCACTTTCGAGTGAGTGAGCATCTTTGCCCAGAGTGTAGCTGTTATCGCTGTCTGTTGTGAGAGTTTGCGCTTTTCAGTAGGGGGAAAAGGAGTGTACCAGTAGCTTATAATTTGCGGCAACCTTTTCTCTTTTTATCCGTGAAAGAACTGGTGTAAGAGAGCCTGAGAGAATGCACGTGAGAAGGATCAGTGGTGCTGGTATTTATGTGTAGTTTTTTGCTGAAGAATTTTGAGCTTCCTCGAGCAAGTTAGTCATTTTAAAATCCTTTTCAGAGCGATCTCGTCTTTGTTTTCTTCAGCGAAAGGTTGGGGCCCATCGCTCGCGGGTGGTACAGGTAGCCTCTGCGATTAAGCCTTGGAATCAAGGCTATCGTCTGAATTCAGCTTCAAGCGGCGTAGGTCAGCTCGTAGAGGCTTACAAAGAAGAGGGCCGATTGTAAGTAATGGAGGAACGTAAACACAGAGATAGATCTCTCAAAGGGCGTCCAACATCGTCTCATGAAGACCTACTACGTTACCGTTTTGAGCTCCATGAGGATGTGCCTTGGAAATCAGTAGCTCTGGCCTTGTTCCTCCTAGTGTTTGGGTCGCTCTTCCTCGCCATATCGCATTTCATCTACACGGAGCATACGGGACGAGACTCGTCGCTGGCTTACGGACTTCTGGTTTTAGGGGTTCTTCTCTTTCTGCCTGGTAAGAGTTCCTTCTCTTTGCCAAGTCATGAAGTTCATGGCTGCTTTGTTAAATGTCTTCGCTGGAATTTTTCTGGAAATGCAGTGTTCACAGCTTTCCTCTTTCTGCATGCCTGACTCACAGGTTTCTACGAGACCAGAATAGCATACTATTCGTGGCGGGGATACAAAGGCTATTCTTATTCTCGCATTCCTGCATACTGAAGGATTATCCACAACAAAACAATAAAAAGGTTGGAATCCTAATGCAGCAGCCCGGAGGCCATGGAATCACATGATGCGCAATCTTCGTACCATGGGGAGTCGCAACCAGCCAGCATAGCCGGAAGAACTAATGTGTGGACGACAATGCGGCGAGCGATTGGTGTAGCTTTTGTTGATTTCGGGCCATTTGCACCCAGACTAGCAAAAGATTTGTAATGCCAGAACATAAATCTGTGTTGTTTTCCCAACTCCTGAGACGATAGGCAGTTTTGATTTCATTGACGTATGGACTGTCTGACTGACTCTTCAGAGACCTTGCTGATAATGGTGAGGGTTGACATATAGCTCGAACTGTGAAGCTGTATTTGGTAATGAAGTAAATTTTGAGGGTCAATTTTGTTCGATTCAGAGAGATAGAGTAGCCTCTTCGCTCTCCTTTGTAGATGACTTCGTTTTTTAATCTTGGAAATCTGTTCCATGTGATTTCTTCTGGAGAGCTAATTACATGCCCTATTACTATCTTTGAAAGCTGAATCTATGGACCTTTTTTTTTCTCTTGCGCTTTGTCTGGGGAGAAACTCCAACATCAGTTAGCAGTCTCTTGTGACATCCGAGAGGAGGTAATCGCTAGTATGTTTAAATTCTTGGAGAAGGAACTGTGCATCTTAAACATATGTAGGATTTTCCTTATCCCTTCTTGAATAAAGGCAGCGCGTCCTCCTTTGAATTGGCACAAGAAAATATTATACATGACGTGAATGCAGCGCCGTTCTTCTTTGAATTGCAGGAAGAAATATATGAGAATAAATTGGTGTACATTTCTCACAGTAAAGTATCAAGTCCATCTCTCTGCATTTTTTATGTGAACACAGTGACCTTAAACGTTGTCAGAAACAGAAGCATGTGAACAAATTGATGGAAAATTGTTACAAAGCCACTGACCATAATAATTAGGTAGTATGATATTCGCTTATTTGTATAAAACGAATGTGAAAACTGTTGCAATAGTACAAGGCTATTTTACATCCATCATTGTGAAAAATGTAATAATGTGAACTCTATTGATAAATGGAATAGAGAACTCTGAACAAACATGTTTACGTTCTGAACGTGAGTTATATAAATTTCCAGCCCAATAGAAACCCTTCAATGAAAAGAAAATGCAGAAAGAACCAGCTCTCCCTTCCAGAACTTCTGTAAGGGGAGCCAGCGTCAACGAAAAGATAAATCCCCTGAAATTCACTTTATTTTCACAGGTAATATGGAAAATGAAGGCACGTTTGAAAAAACTAGGGTTTTGAGTACGGGGTGTTTGTTGTAGGAGCATTAGTGGGAGCAAAATGGCGTTTGTAATTATTACTGTTTACAAGAAGAAAATCTACATGAGTTGCCAGTGCTTTGCTGCCAATATCTTTTTTGGGTCTTGAAATTCTACTAACTGCGTTAAAGACAAAAGATGTGGACTTTTGTTATTATTGTTATTGTATTGCTGCAAAGACATACAGGTCACGTTGTTTCAATAATACTACAAATTAGACGGAGATTTCATGGCTTGACGATAGAGGTTAGGTTTTTTCCAGTAGGAGGGGGTTGGCTGCTGGACGGACCTACATGGACCCGACACACGAAGGACGAGGGAGAAAGAGATGAAAACAAAATCTGAAGAAAGGATTTTGCTGCACTATCCCTGGCGTGGTTCGTTTGGGTAGAGGTTTGACCCTGACCCTCCTCTTCCTCGTCGGCCAACTGCCCAATCGGCAGCCCACCCAAGACACGAGTTTAAGCGGAGAATTTTAAAAACAAAATCCGGCTTCCTCTTTACTACTACTCTTGTGACGGCTACTGCTGCTGTGCTGCCGCCTGTCTCTTTGTCTGACAAAAACAGATCCAGATCTTTCGAAATCAGTCGTAGAAGGCGCTTCTGTCCGTCCTTTTTTTTTGGCAAATTAAAAGCTCTTTCGTGGCAATCAGATTCTCGGCACAAGAGGTATACATAAAATCGTCCTTGGGTCTTTACTGGCTACTGGAAATCTTGACGTTGTGGAGGAGGATATCGTCCTTGATGATTGGGAAAATCTTTGATGATGCCACGAAACCGGGTCTCAGTAAGTAAGTAGCTCCTTTCTTCTTAGTCCTTTTTCCTCTACTCTATCCGACAAGATTTGTAGTGTATTTGGATGAATGCTTATCAATCACAAGAACCCATGAGGCCCATGTTTTGTTTCTCGAAATGCCTCATATCATATACAATGATTACATTATTTTAAAAGAAAATTTTAGATTTTTAAAAATTCAGTACACATATTTCAAACTTATCCATATGTAACCATAATATATAAGTAAATCCAAAAAAATTAACATTTAAAAAAATGAAATATTAAGCAATGGTTATAATTGTTTTGGTACGCTAAAACAATGGTTGAACCTAATTATATGTAGAAAGGTAGGAGGACAATAGTAGAGGAGTATCTTTGAATCAACATCGAGTTATCTTGTCATTTCTAGCCATTTTATTCAACACAAAAAAAATTTACTTGAAATCTATGTTTTTGTTATAGTTAGATGTTAATTGATGTTATATTTTAAATTAATGTAACAAATAGTTTTGAGAGAAATGTCATTTTATTTTTTGCAACATGTGAATACCAAGAAAATTTCAAGTTGCCAATGTGTTAACAAGAGGTGTGAATGCCTTTTAAAAGGGGTGATTATAATTCAAATATATTTGTTTCATATAGGAGGGACTTATATTAAACCTATATTTTATTTTACCATACACTATAATCAATAATTATCCAAGCATACTCCCACATTCACTATACATACCCACACTCCCAAAATTTGTGCAAAATTGATCCCACTTTTTCCATATGTTGGACCATCTTATCTTGAAATATGGAAGAGCTACTTGGCCACTTCTTCTCCACCACGTTCACTTTGGGCTTAAATGTCCTAAACCCGCCCCCCTACTAGGCAAGAGTTATCATGACTTCTCTACACATTCCCCCATCTATCTTTAGATTTAAAAGCAATTCTAGCATAACCCATATCTTCCTCTGGGGAGATCACAAATTTTTTTCACATCTTTTTTTTAGACACAAACTTTCCCTCAACAACCACCCATACATTCACAACTAAAATCCAGCCTAACAAATACAAATGATTACTCTTTTCTTTGCAAAGCATTTTCCCCAAAGTTAGGCAACCCATTCCACATAAAGCCTGCTATCAAAATATCTTCTAAAGTTCCAAGGTTATGTGTTTTTACTTATTTCACCATTTAGGCCCACTTGCCCTTCTCACTCTATTCCAAAACACATAAATCATGAGCTCTCTTGTGTTTATCTTACATACACCATTCAAGGCTAGGTGACCACCTCCTATCCTTGTGAGGTCAATATTTCCTTGATCCACATTTAAAGAACTCCTACATATTATATTTTCCTAGCTCAATGGTGTGTAAGAGCCCTTTTCATCAGAGAAGAACATTAATAGCTTCTAAATAGTCTACTAAATTTAAATCATGTGGAAAAGATTTTTAGTGTTCCAAGTTTGAACTAAAGCAATACAAAGGTTCAATTAAGAACTTGATATCACCATTGGATGTTTATTGTTTGCTAGATTTCTACCACCCTTACTATAATATTATGTTATAAAAAAAATCCACAACTCTTACACTAAACACAAATGAAAATCATTTTATTAGCTCTTATAGGTTTGTCAAAAAAATACACAAAGTTTGTTCCCTCATTTTCTCCTCTAAAACCACATTACTCTTTCCCAAAAATCCTAATTATCCATGATCCATTAGTTAATATCCCAAATAACAAAGAAAAATAACATTTGTAGAATGTGATTTCCTTCAAATTAGGGGTTTTCCTAAAAAGGTTATGTTTAAATTTTCTAAATTACAAAAAAAATTCCCAATGTGTCATTTAATCATTTTCATAATCAATTGTTCCACAAGATATCCACAATAATTGACTCAACCTACACATGCTAAAACATCAACCAGTGAAGAAAACTACAATCTCCATCACCAATTCTTATATATGAACTTTACATGCCCATAACCATCTTCCTCGTATTTTATAATTTACAACCAATAAAACAAGGTTACAAGGTTGAGAGTTCTTCTAAACACAACACCAAAAAAAATTTAAAAGTTAAAAGTAAAACTTCAATAGCCCCTTCCCCATGCTCCTAACCTTGCCTTGCTCATACTTTCGCAGCCCATGTCCTTTTATATAAACCATTGTTTCATTCCCTCTTTTGTTCACTTGAAAAAAATTTAATTCAATATTTCATCTACTTGCTGCAACTTATTTTGTAAGTTGTAATATTTTTTTGAATTTCAATGAATCTATTTAAACCTACTTTAAACATGTGGTTTAAAAATATAGTTGTAACAAAGTCAAAGAACATGTTCATACTAATTGTTGAATTGAATAATATTTTTAAATTTAATATACCTAGATCTACTTGATGGGCACATTTCATTTTTGGGGCAAGGTAATTTGTTATTCTAATTTTCTATGTTTTCATCCACATGGAACTTTTGGCCAATTGAATATAAAGCAATATCTATAGGTCAATTTAATAATATTTTGACCAAATATGGGAATGCACATTGAATAAATAATTCCAATGAAATGATAATCGAAATTAATTAATTAATGTGAATTAAGTACATGGTCCATTAGTGGTCATCACCATAATAATTATGGACGTTGAACACCTAACATTTATGTTAAATGGAATGGAATGAAACATTGTCTTTTGTAATCTTTGTGTCCTTTGATGTCTCAATTTCATATAGAAATGAATTAGTGTCTTGCATTTCAAGATCAACATTTAGAAAAATTGTCTTTTCCTTAACTTGGTACAAATAAAGAAGATTTATTACATGTTACACATTGCCTCATATCATTATTCCCCGTTAGCAAAAACTTATTTATTTCAACATGACATATCATTGACATGTGAACATGTGAATTGTCTACTTAAAACTTCATGTAGATATGTTGACATTGTTCAAGAGAGGATGTTAACAAAGGAGAGATGTCAATATAAAAGGTGAGAATGGATAGGTGCTTTTGTATTTAACATTTGGAAACAACCATGACAAAGTCATTTCAATATTATGCATGGTATTTGATCTTTTTTTTACCTTTTTTTGGTTTCATAGATCATAAATTCTATGAACTTGTGTAATTTTTATAATTATGTAAAATATTATGTGGGATTATATGCACAAAGGGCAAGAGGGAAGAAATGTGAAAGCATGTCATGAGTTTGGTTTAATGTCCAATGAAAGTTATGTGTTTTGAACACAAAACAAGAATGGTTGACCATAGAATTAAGATATTAAAAAAAAATTAATTACTTTTTTCTCACATAAATTGTGACTTTTGATGAAGCATTTATTAACATGAGTTTTTTATGTTTGGGCATGCACAATTTTTTTTCTCCTTCATTGTGACTTGCATTACTTAAGGTGTTACATAACAAGTGATGTTCATCTCATTATTTGTGTATTCCTTGAAAAAGAAACAATCAAAAGATTTAGTGAACCGAAAAAGGAAGGATATAATATTCTCCTCATTGTTCTTCTTGTGTATTTTTTTTTGGGCTAAAAAACTATTTTGATATATGTTTTGATCATTTGATTAAGATTTATGTATCACATGATCATTACTATAGCACAAGCCACATGATAATAAACCATTTATACCTCTACAAGCATGTTTTAAATGTCATGATTATTAATTTTCAAAAGGAGAAAAAACTTAAACATTTAAAATCTATGTATTTGTCAAATGATTTAAACAAGATGAAGCAAAAGAGGAACTTATCCTTGCAACTTATGGAAACACTTAGAATTATTATTAACTTTCCAAAAAGAGGATAGAAGATGAAAATGTTGCCATAAAACAAACATAACTTGATGAAATCAAATGATTTGTATACTCATTTAATGATCCTTATTCCTTATGAAAATATGATTTACTAGGGAAAAAATCCATCTTATGTATTACATATTTATTATACATGGATGTGATATTTATATTTATATTTTATTTATTAACATAGTACCCTAACATTTTTGACACTAATTATATTATCTTTGAAAATGTTGTAATTTTAAATTTATTTTTTTAAATAAGAAAACTTTGTGAAAATAAATAAATTGGAATAGTCAAAAATATTTTATTCTTCTCATGAAGTATTTCAAAATTCATTAATCATTCTACAAACGTGTTGAGACTTCTTTTGTATTACATAATTAAATGTAATTAAGAAATTTTGAAAATATTATGAATCTATTAAAGCATGTGTACTTTCCACATCCCATGAATATATTGGAGGGGTTGCTTCATTACTTTAATGTGTGTCATTATTTAAATTAAATTCTTAGAGGGAAAATGATTTGTTTGCATAAAAGATTTAAAAGAAGGAAAAAGGGAACAAAAAGGAAGTAATAAAAAAGGCAGATAAACAAAGAAGTAATCTAAATTTTGTGCAATACACCAATGCTTGCAAATTAGGTGCAAATTGAAATGGGCAAGACTTAGGGTAAGACTTTTTTTTTTAATCAATCTTTTTTGTAGTTGAAACATGTTCAAAGTTTGGCTTTTTATTTCAAATTTTACATTAATCAAAGATTTAATATTTTGGTTAAATCAATTGCATGTTAACCATAAATCACATGTCTCTCACTATCATTATGTATCGCACCACTTGGTCTTGAAAACCTTGAAATTACTTTGTACATGTTATTTAAAAATACATGATTCACACTCAAGTGCATTTGTGTTTTATCTTTTTATTCAACAACTATAATTCTAGGTTTAATGGCACATTAAATACTATATTATTTATATTCTGAAACATGAATATTAAATTATAATTAAATATTTTGACTCACACATCATGATTGCAAATTGTCCTAGATGTCTTGAATTTGAATTTTCTTTTCCAAAATTTTGTTATAACGTCACCAACAACCATCCCAAGTTTGATTCAACAATAAATGGCAGACTCTTCCTAGACCCTATCAAAAAATAAAACCCTTTTATAGTCTATAATAACAAGGAATCTTTGCAACAAATTATTTTTTCTTCAAATGTTTGTTTGCAATAGTGTGAAATTTCACACAAAAAAACCATTAATCTAAGTGTAATTTAAACCACTAAATCATAATCTATATCCATACATTCCTCAATGGATTTTATATTGATTAATTTCATAATGTTAATAATCCAATAAGTGGTAACACTAAATTTAACATGATGGTAGCTTTGGTTTGTATTGGAAATCAAAATTACAAATAATATAATATGAAACTCCATTGTAATCATAATTTTAAAAATAAATTATTGATTATAAAATTTTAATTTAATAGAAGTAATAAAATAATAGAAATATTTTAATTTTAATTTAATTTAATTTATTTATTATTCAGGTTTTAAACATAAATCAAATCAAATTTCAACTTAAACTTTTTGTAATATTTTAATGGACAACTTTTAATCAAAACTAGAAACATATTCAATTCAATAATGAAAATGAAACATCCATCGAAGTTGACAAGTCTACATTATTTTTATCAATGTTATGTTTATAAAATTAGTTAGACTTAATAAACTCATTCTAAATATCAAATTCATGAATATTTAGTGGGAAGTGATATTTATCAATCTTTTAATATCACCTTCACACATGACTTGGGGCTTAACATTTTATTTTACCCCTTTAATCATCCTCTCCTTAGAGCATCAATTAGGTGAACTTTTTTCCCATTTTAACTATTTTTTCCTTTCGAATCAATAAAATATATTTCCCCTTTCAATTTTGGTCTCTTTTAGAATTAGTGAAAACTTGATTCATTTAACATTCAAAGTTTCTTAAACCTTTAAACCACTGCAATTGTTGCTAGGCCAAGGTCTCAAAAAGACATCCCATGCTTGGTTGTCAACTTAGCAAATATTCACTAATCAAGACATCCTTAGTAAAAATTCAGAATAGTGGGGCATTTTGGTTCAAGGATGACCTAAGCTTCATCAACAAGTTACAACAAAACATACTTGGACAACACCAATGATGACAAAAGAATTTTTATTTTATTATACAAGAAAAAATTAAAATGTAAAAAAATAAAAATTGGTTATGATTTGAAATTATTATCATTTTTAAAGACCAAACATGGAATCAAACACTTTAAAAAATTCGTTTTTTTTCAAAAATGATGAAAAAAAATTGTTATGTACTTAGAAAACTATAAGCATTTATTATAACAAGTTACAAAAAAATCATTCCAAAATTCATTCATATGAAAAAACATTTTTTGGGAAAATGGACATATAGTCCTTTTCTAAAGTAATCATGTTGGCTCATTGTATCTCATTTGCACCATTTTGGGGCTTCCCAAACATGAAAAATGGTCACAATAGATTTCTAAAATCAAAAGCAAAAGGGCAAGTTTTCAACCCATTAACATGCATCTTTTTTCTTTTTGCCCCCACCCCGCAATGATGGGAAATCTTTTGATCTCTTGTTAAGGTATAGTGGCCTTCAAGCTCTTCAACAATATGGATGTTTTAACAAGTTGGGTGTCATTTAGTGCCATGGTGAACTCTTTTTCACCTCTCACACATGCTTACCTTTTTCGCCCATAGGATCCAAGAATGATTAAAAGTGTGAATGTAACAATTGAAAGTTATCCACATTTTATAAGCATGTTGAGACTTGTGTAGTGAACACTACATTATTGCCTTCCCTAGATGTTGTTATGTTGATGCTTCACAAAGTGCATCAAAATCCTTCAACCATCTTTCCCATTCCTTCTTTCAAAAGAGATCCTCTTCACCTTCTATATCTAACGAATTTTCCTTTACACTTTGGGGAAGTTTTCTTGTGAATGGATAAAATACTTGTCATTTTGTATTGGTTTCATCCATCTTAATAATCATGGTTTTATTATGTTCCAACTTTGATAATCATCAATCCTATTTGAATTTAAGTTAACATCCACCAATTATATAACTTTTAATTTTTTTTATAACTATGATAACGGTGTTTTTACAAGTGGGTGAAATCGCATTAAGGGGGGGCCAACTTGCAAGAAGATGTACCTTTTTAAAAATACATTTAATATTATTTTGGGAGTATTTTTTTCATTCATTTCATTAGTGTTTTGAGAAACACATAAAATGGATTTTTGACACAAAGCTTTGAATATAATTCTTATCACCTCTCAAAAGAAAATAATTTTTCATCAAGATTTGTATTTTTCACACATTTATGTTCATTTGAATGAAAATCCTCATATATATATTTTTTATGAGATCACATGAATGGAACATTTCATATGGAATTGAAATGGTATAATCAACTTATATTCAATATATGACTAGGTATTTCATCAAAATTGACAATCATTTGAATATTTTTGAAATATATTTACACAAGTTGTAATACATTGTCATCAGTATATTTTCACAAATATGTTTTTTAATCCTTTAATATCAACAAATATTTCAACAATTTTATTCTTTGGATTTTCAATTACCTTATTATAAACATAATTTATGAAAAAAAAAATCATATTGACTCATAAAAGTTCAATACAATTTTGAAAAGTAATATTTGTGACATTTTTCTTGTTGACCATAGTGTGTTTTCACTAAATGTAACATTCCCATTATTTTGAGTGATTTACATTGTTAATTAGTAACACACGAATCTAATGCTTGATCATGGCATTTCCAAAAAGTTGAAAATGCCACATGCAGCCTATAGACCAATTTGATATATAATTTTGTTCCATCCCAACCAACTTATGTTCATGACACCAAAAAGGTTTTAAACATCCAAATACTTAATGATGTTGTTCAAACTTAAAGTTTCTAAAAATATAATGGGTTTGGTTGATGATATATGATAGAATGATGAAGTTATTGATTTGGGTTCCATGTTGCTATGCATTATTATGACAATCAAAAAATGAAAAAAACAAATTGATTTTGTGGAAATTAAATTCCATTCAAATGAAAATGTTGAATCACATTGTATTTAATTTGAATTGAATTCAAATTCTTAAATTTGAATAAAATATTAAAAGAAATCTTGTCTTATGCAACCAAAAAAAAAAAACTAGAGGTCTTCAATGACATTTTAAATTACTACAATCATAAAATATAACTATTTATTCCATGTATAAAACTAATTAATTATCATACATAAACAAAATATAAAATTCCATTGACCATTTTTCATCTAGAAAGGTTGGGGTTTTCCTACTAAGATATAAGAAGATGATGTGGAAGTCTAACAATCATATATGGGTTAGATGCAACAACAAATGTCTCACATATGATGATTATAAAATGTATATTTTAATATTTAGGTATTCTCACAAGCATATATTAAGGCCTATGTAGCCCTAGGTAGCCTTATGTAAACTATAAGTAGCTGAAGTAGCCCCTTGGTAGCCTTTAAACAAGGGCACATGTAAAAACATGCAAAAAGCAAGCACTAGTTGAACAGTTGTTTTGGTTCCTATTAGTGACATGATTGCACCCTTTGAAGGTTACAATACTCCTTTTATCTATTCATCATAAGCCTAAGATATAATTTCCCTTTGGTCCAATTCAACCCCATGTTGGAGTTAGATTCATAAAAACACATCTTAAAAAATTGGGATTTGCACAAGCAAATATTTTCTACAAATATGTGCCAAACTAACATCTTTGTTTTGTTTATGGTTAGGATTGTCATGTACACTAAATATGCTTTGTTATGCTTGAATATTGAGGAGTCATCCAATTTGTATTTTTCTTGTTTTCTACATTTTGTGGACAACTCAAAGATTGCATTGACACTAATTTAGTTATAATAAACTTTCAAGCTCTTAGTCACTATTTGAACTTTTTGTTTCCATGTTTTAAAAGTGTGAAATATTGGTAAAACATTTATAGTCATTAGATCTAGATGGTGCAATACATAGGTTGGTAATATAATGTGGATCATAAAAAAAGGAACACCTAATGGGTTCAAGATCAAGGTGTGATGTGATACTTTTAACAACAACAAATTTATGTAAAGACCCTAGTTTATTATGGCAAAGGTGAAAAGGTTTAAGTTCATGCACATGGGGTTTCATTGTCAAATTATCATTATATGCTTGGAGTGAAAGATGGAAACATGGTGTGACAAACATTCATTTTCACAATCAAAAATTATACCATAAGCTTTTTGGTTAGGAATTTTTCTAATGGAACAATGAGATGGTGTTGAGAGGTATTGTCCAATGTAATAATCGTTGGGACAAGTGCTCCTTATTGATACTTCAAGTCATTTTCACATGTAGTATGATTTACTATCATTTTCTAAAAGTAAAATAATAGGAATTTTTTTGTCTTTTTGAATTCATGCATGTATAAGGAAGAAAAAAGAATCAAATGTATGTCATGTGGTGAAGTATGATTATGTGTGCTAAGTTTGTGATACAATTGTGGGGAATGTTTTATGAAACAAATACATGTGCAAATTTATTTATTTATTTATTTTTTAACATAAGTGGAAGAAGTTCAACCTTATTAAATTAATGATATGATGATCTTATGGTGAATTAGTTGGTTTGAAAGGACTTATGTGCACATTGGGATTAAATGTGATTTTGAGCAATCAAGTTTTGCAAAGTCGAGGTGAATCTTGTGCATTATTCATTTTTTATGTGTTATATATAAAACTGCATGTAGGTTCTAATAGCTAGTTTATTACTTTTTACCGTGCAAATAGATGAGTGTTTCATGAAAAATGTTGATAATGACAAAGTGTGTCAAGTGACTAAATCCTAACAAAGGTTGGAATGCCCAAGTTGGCATGATAATATTATATATGGGGGGCACCCAAACTTGTTTTTGCATAAAAAATCAGGTTGACACTAGTTTGGTCTTGAATTGGTGTGTTCATCCTAAAAACTCCATCATGTGTGCATTTCCTGAGCTTTACAAAAGCTTGAGTGTAATTTTGAGTTCATGTTTGTTGTGAGAAAACAAACCTTGTGAGGAAAGGTGTTTGGTTTGATGTCAAAGAAAAGAAAAGAAGAGGCAAAGTTTGTAACACAATCTAGGAGTAAAGAAAGAGAGGAATTTATGTGACTAAGAAAAGGAGAGGGCATATGCTTATGTATATAAAGTAAAAATAATGCAAAGTTGATGTAAAATTTGTGCACAGAAAAATGTTTAGAGCTTCAAACTTTGTGTGTACAAAGGATTCAATAGACCAAATAATTTTTTTAGAGTGGTTTGGTCCAAACGTTTCATGCTCCACATGTGAGTTTGGAAACCTACTTATTCCCAAGGACCTAGTAAGACATAATACCTAAGTGGAAGATAGAAAATCAATCCTACTTCAAAATATAACTTCTAAAAACAAATATTATAGCAATTAAATTACATAATATATATTCTAGCACAATAAACCTCACTAGATTTGTAACTATTGTCCAAGAGTTTTAACACAACATAATATTATAGGTTTCTAGATTTTAAAAAAACACTTGCACCTAAATTTTTAAAGGCCAAGTTTTGCAATAAATTAATTAAAAATAGATGAAAATTATTTTAAAAACAACATTTTTTTTTCAATTACTATGATGGAGATATGCTTTAGGTAAACTATTGTTTTAATCCCTAGCAAATAATTCCAACATTGTAATTACTCTAGTAATGATTGTTTTTACCAAAAAAACAACTACAACCCATATATGACCCAACTAACACACATTCCAACAACAAAAATAAAACATAAGAAATCAGCCTTTTGTGTTTATTTCATCATAACCACATTTTATAAAACTACCGAAACATCATAGTATTTTACTACCACAACCCTTATTCAAGTTTCTTTTCCATACCATACACATAGTTGAGTATTTAGTAGCATTACTATAGTCCTTCAAGATTAAATGTTACTTACTCCACACCAAAACAATAAACAAAAGTGTTCAATATTCTTCCTATGGGTTTACACCAACAAATAGCCACCCCTTCACACTTGGAATGAGTTCTTTGAATAAGTAAGGTGATGTTGCCTACCTCCTACCCAAATGGCAACCACAAAAAATTATAATCCACAAGTTTTCCCCCAAATATCCTTAACCTATTCACTTTCTACTTACCACATCCTAAAATTATGGCAACACATTAGTAGAAATCAGCCAAAATGTAACCATTTCATTTACAACTACATGTGACTTGTAGTCGTTTGTGTCTAAGTTTGGGAGTATGTACAATTATAAGATCAAATTTCAACTATTTTGGTCACTCTTACAACTATGATGCAACTATTAAAAATTTCCTCCTATCAATTGGATGGTTTTTAGGTTTATTTTCATCCATGAATATATTGATATGTCCAATCAGTCATAATAGTCACCAAATTAGTCACATCTTAAATGAATTCTACGGTGACATAAGGGTGTATTTTGATGTATGTATTAAAATTATATTTACGATATATTCCATATATCATAAATATATATTTGTGTGTGTATTAATTATGTGTATCTATATATATTGTTCATATAATGAATTTTAAATTAATATTTGAACTCTGAAATTTATTGTTCAAATCTGAAAATTAATATTTCAGTTATGAAATGTATATATATTTGAATTTAAAAACTATTTATGTGAATTTGAATTTTTTATTTGAATTCTGATTCTTTTGTTTAATTAAAAATCATTATTTGAGTCTAAAAATTGTTATTCCAATTCCAAAATATTTTATTCGATCTAAAATCAATATTTGAACTCTGAACATTGTTATTCAAATCTGAAAACTCATATTTGAATACTGAAAATTCTTATTTCAATTCTGAAAATTATATTTGAACATGTTATTCCAATTCTAAAACATTTTATTTGAATTTAAAAATCAATATTTGAATTTCAAATTTCAAATATGAATTTTTTAAATTGTTGGTTTTATTCAAAAATATATGTTTGAGTATAAAATTATAATTTAAATTATGAAATTATATTTAAACATTAAATCAATGTTTCAATTCTGAAATTTGCTACTAGAATTATATATATATATATAAATTTGAATTTCAACATTTATATTTCAATTTAAAAAAAATTATTTCAATTCAAAAAGCTTATTTGATCTACAATTTGATATTTGAATTTTAAATTATTATTTTTGATTCTGACAATTAATATTTCAATTTGGAGCTCTTAAAATTCAATTTAAAAACTTATTTGATTTGAAACTTGAAATTACAATTCCAAATTATTATTTTGGATTCTCACGATTAATATTTCAATTCAATTATTTTTTAATTGAGTCTAAAAATGGACATTTCAATTTTGAATCTGAAAATTGACATTTCAATTGTGAATTTTTTATTTAAATTCAAAGACTTATTTCATTTTTAAAATGATATTTAATTTTTGATTTTTTTTGGGAATCTAAAATTAGTATTTCAATTACAAAAATTATTGATTGAAATTTAAGGTTTTTTCTACTAATGTTATCCATAATCAATCACTTTTATAAATAATTATAAATAATTATATTTATTACTTATAAGTTATACTAAATAATTATTTTTAAAACATAGATTTTTACATTATATATTATATATTCCTACAATAAAAGAAATGAATTACTGTAATTAATGTTAGATTACCTTAAAATCATTGTAATTAGTTCATATAAGAATTAATTACAATATATGCATAATTATTTTTTAATTGAACATAATTATTCACAATCTATAATTTATAACTTTAAATCTGAATTAAATTTTTGGAAAGATTATAATGTAGTTAAAATAATTATTGTAATGATGTAATTTCAAGAATTATTATAAATTATTATAATTTTCTAGTTTTAAAAAATTTGTAATTAATTATCTATGATAAAAAAATTAATGTAATTATATAATAATTAATTGAACCATATATATAAATCATGTAGGAATTTTTCTTAATAACAATTGTTCATTCATTATTTATAATTTGAGAATATATATTTATTTTTTTAAAAAATAAAACATTAATTATATTATCTATAATTCAACTAGATATAAAACAGAAATAAAATATTTTAGTTATTTATTTATCTTTGAGTTATGTATTAACAACTTGTGAAAAACTACATATCTAGTTGGTTAAATTTTATTTTTTTTCATTTTTTCCATCGGGTGAGGTTAGTGACTAGCAAAAATATATATATATATTTTTTGCCACTATGCCGTAGGTCAAATCCTTATCAGAAAATTCCTATCGGAAGAAGTTATTATTTATTTAAGTAGTTGATAATGAATATTTAATATTTGTAATGTATAATTATATTTTAAATATATGTTAAATTTAATCATTATTAATTAAATGGTTATCTAATTATCTAATGAGCCAAGTACTTGAATTGTTTATAAATCACAAAAGGCATGAGGATAGTTTTGGAGTTGCAATTTAGTTTGTGAAGAAGTTGCAACTTAAAAACTTATCTCATACTGTTTGTTCTCAATTCCTATTTTGAACATTATATAAACAAAAGGTGTGGTCATCAAATTTCACATTAAGAAAGTTGTGCACATGGGATGAGCCAATCAAAAGGCTTAACCCAAAACAAAAAAATAAATTATGCATAATTTTAAATTACCAACCTCCCTAACCTATTTATTTACCTAGCTAGGTAGGTACATAGTATGACCTACCCACCTAGGTCAACCTATGTACGTACCTACCTACCTAAGTACCTACTTATATGAGTAGGTATTTAGCCTTGGAAGGTATTCCTACCTACATACCTCTTTACCTAAGTAAGTAGGTAGGCAGGTAGGTATGTAGCCTAGGTTTGTAGGCACCTATTTATGTACCTACCTAGACACCTACCAACTTGATATTAATATTTTGTATTAAATTCATTTTAAGGTGCCATGTGGCATATTTACGTTAGGCCACATGTCATAATATATGATCATCCAAGCATTTGAATTGAATGTCATAAACTATTTCAAAATAATAATTATTACTATATTTTAAATAATTCAATATAAAAACATGTGGCAACACATCATTTGCTTCAATTGTGACTAAAATAGTTACATTATAAGTCACATGTGACAATACATATACAATGGAGTCAAAGGATGAACTTGTATTTGTTGATTTTTTCTTTCATCCAATACCCCTCATCATTTGCAACTAATGTTTCATGCGACTTGTCCAAGGCGACTAATGAGATTTTAATTGCAAATGTTGCTTGCGACTAAATTTTAGTCATAGAGACCAATTGAAAATACCTATTTTTCTTCCAGTGACACCTTTTTTATTAAGGAAAGTAGTCGGGCAAGTTAACTGAATTCAAATACTATCAAGATGCGTAATATGCTTCTACAACATCCCATAAAGTAGTGAAAGTTTAAAATCAATTGATTTTTTTAAAACAATGAAAAAAATGACTTTTCAACCACTCCCACCTACTATTAATAATTTTGAAATAGTAAAATGTAGTAATTAGTAAAAATCATTTGCATTAACTAATCCAATAATTTCTTTTAATGGAGATTTAGGATTTTTTTCACATTTTGAATTGTTTATAAATAATAAGGGAAAGATGGTATTAGAAATTTCAACTTGGGAATACAACACTAAGAAAAACAAAGATATTTTTTATAACTATCACACACATGACCTAAACCTTTGGAAAGAGGCCTTCTTATTGTCACTATGGTATTTTTCCATTCTTTGTTGCAAATTGTGTGAAATATTTGTCCAAGTCGTAACTAGTGCATGGGTAGCACAATCCCTTAAATGTGTTCCCAATCATCAAGGACGATATCCTCCTCCACAAATATAATATTTGTGGAAAAGGATATTGTCCTTGATGATTGGGAAAATCTTTGATACACATGAATTGTTTTTAAAATTTTAAATCATTGAAGAGAAGGCCTTGAGTGCTTTCCAGAAACACTAGCTGGGGAGGCCACGTTGCGTTGTCCTCATTTTAAATCTCAAATGAGTTTTTAAGACATGAATTGGTGAGGGTTGTAGGAAAGAAAAAAGATTTGCCAAAATCCTATCTATAAATAGGAATTACACATATTTGAATATTATTTCACCAAAGACAATTTTTAAAAAAAATCAAATTACCAAATTCAGTAACCCCGTTGATTTAAAAATGTCACCTTATTTTTATTTGAGATCTCAAATGAGATCTTTAAAATAAAGTGCACAAGTATTTTTCTAGAACCCTATTTAAAAATAATAATTACACACATTTTGATAGTTACTTTATTCAAGATTTTTATTTTAAAAAAAAAACAAATTCAATAATCTCATTGGTCTAAAAAAATAATTTTTTAGGCCTACATGTAACCTTATTCTATTGAACATTGAAAAAAAATGATATCTTTTTAGCAATTCCATTACTCTTCCGAAAATTCTCATGAACCTATCAAACCCTATTAGGTAAAGTTAATGAAGATATTTACAAACTTCTATGGTATGTTGGAGTTTTTATCATTGGCAAGTTTTTAGGGATAAGTGTGTTTAGGGTTTGGGAAGGGGGATTTGAGAGCAACAATAGTAATGAGATGGTGATAAGAGGAGTTGCTACTTCAACAAATATAACACATACAATTAGAGCCATTAGTGTGGGAAAGATGGTGAAGTTGTAATGTGAAGCAACCATTAATCTATCTCTACTTGTAGCATTTGTGGCTTCTGTTGCATTCTTATCCCATCCAACCATATGTAAGGAGTAAAATTAATAAATATAAGCTTGCATTGTCTTAATGGATTTCTTGAACATGGTTTACATTATTTCCTATTAAAGGTAGAACATCAATGAACTTCTACAATGGCCAATGACTAATTAAGGATTTTGGAAAGCCATGGCCAAGCATAAGGTTTGAATATGGTTTGCATTTTTCTATTACTAAGGTCTATTGTAACTTTGGGTATTAATGATGACTATGATGTGTGTAGATGTTCAAGATGTTTATGAAGTAAAAAAAAAAAAAAAGTGTTATTGGGAAAGGCTAGTGCTCATTGCATTGGACTTTGATATTAACATTCATCATCCTTACAAGCCACTGATGGTAGCCATTAGGAAGTTTTAGGTGGCTACAAATACACTTGCACAAGTTGCATGGAATTTTGTGAATGATGGGTAAGCAAGCTTTTGCAAGAGCTTGGCCTCTAGTCACATGATATCACATGTGAGTAATTAAATTGCAACTCCAAAAAATCAAGAGGGATTTGTATTTTGTGAAGGGTTGTTTCCACGATGTTCATACCATGTTGGGATCTTAACTTCCTACATATGGGATGTTGGTTTTTATTAACAATGCCAATTGAAAGTAAGTTAGGAGGTGTGAAATTTGAGGATTTCTTGGCCTTTCTAATTGTTGACTACCCATTGTGGGATCAACATTCTCAAATTGCAATTTGAAACAATTTCCCCTTTGTTATTTTGACTATGATCATGTGGGGTTTTCTTGGTATTACACACAAAGTCAAATTGGAATTGCAATTGATCATTGTGTTATATTATGGACACATGCAAGGTGAACTTAAGTCCTCTTTGAATTTCATGACTTCTTTTAGATTATTGCAACTTTTCAAAAATCATTGATGCTTGTCATTGAGGGGACATTAGGCAAAAATTATTTTTTTGCAATGTTTGAAAATGTTAAATTTTTTGCCATATTCTCATAATGGGTTCCCCACTACCATTTGGGTGAAGGCTTGCTTGGGTGGTACCACTAAAAACGACCCACCCCAAAATCATAGGAATGTTGGCTTCATTTTAATTAATGAAAGGACAAATTTCAAAAACAATTCCCAATGTTTTTATAATTGGTTCTTAAAAACTATCACCTTTGATTCCCTAAGCCCTAGATGTCGATAGTTAAAATCAATGCAAGATGTTTTTTATTTTTACTTCGCTTTGTGGACCTTGTTTTTCAATTTCAAACTTGCTTTGAAATTGCTGCAGATTTTGTAAATGACGTTTTATTTCTCTTGTGCATCTAACTTGCAACAAGATTTAGTGTACATGGGGTTGCACACTGAAATATTTTCCATCCATATCACCACTTCACCAAACAAACAACTATTGTCAAATAAGCCTTCTCCTCGCACCAACCGAGGGTCCATGGACACTTTGTGTCTTTGTTTATTTGTATGCCTGTGACACCCTCAACCATAGGCATTACCCAAATTGGGCCCTTATTACAATAATGCCCATGGCCTTGGGTGTTACCCTACTACACTTTCATGACAGTCTAAACCAACCCAAAAAAAAATCCAGCAATAGCAAACTGAAGGTAAATGAACAAGGGGTGTGTCACACAGTGGCCTAGCCATTTACATTAAAAAGTATCTTAAGGCAAAAGAAGAATTATGAAAAATCAAATGTTTCACCATGCAAATTCTCCAAAAAAATTCTCTAAAAGAAACCAAAATCCTTCAAGGTGTTATAACTCTATAACTAATCTCAAGTTTCAACACAAGCCAAAATATTGTCTTTCAAAAATCCTCATATAAAAATAGACCTATTACCTAAGGGCCAAAATCCCTTAAGCTACTATACTCTATACTATATAATAAATCTAAACACAATATCCTTGCCAACAAAAACACATAAACGACCAGACGTAATAATTAGCCTGGTAAAATTTCCTAAAGACAAAAATAAAAAATTTAAATTTTTTTAGGAGTGATCTTCTTGCACTCGCTGGGCGAAAAATTTGGATAGATCTGACATGCCAAAGACGAAGCCGTGCACTGTCGGTTCATTTGTGGAATTGCTGAAAGCTCATTACGCGCCAGTAGTACAGCAAGCAAGCAAGCAACAGGGTTACTGAGCAGTAGCAGAGGAGTTGCTGCTGTTGCAGTGCACAACTTCCAACAAAAAGTCGGTGTGGGGTTTAGGGTTTTTGTCATCAACCTAACAGTTAAGTTACAAGGTTGCATGTGGTTCTTTTAACTCTGGTCAAAACCTGTGGGTTTAGGGTCAAAACCTTATGGTAATTGTGAGTGGTGATTTTGAAAACTACTTGTTGTTTTTACTTCAGTTATTTATTTAGGTTTTCAATTTTTATTTTCTTTTACGTACCATCAAATTGGTGAGCATCCCAATAAAGATTCAGTATCAATGGAAATCAAGTCAATGTTAAATCTGTGATCCAAACTTCAGACTCCCGGCAACAAATTGCCGCAAGTTCTTTTTTAAATCAGTGGAAATGAGCGGAATTTTCTCCCAATAAATGTTTTTCCCCAGATTTTGACGATTTTTCCTTGCCACAGATAATATTCTTTTCTCTTTCCTTTTTTTGTTGCCAAGTTGTGAAATTTTTTCCAGCAAAAAAAAATTGATTGTGTGCCATATTTTTGGGAACTTCTTGTTGTTTTACCGCTGTTATTTAGGGTAATTGTGAGGGTTAGTTTTGAAAGCCTTTTGTTTTGCCTCTATTGTTTAGGATAGTCGGGAGTGGTACTTTTGGCTCATTGTGAAGGCTGGTCTGGGGGTCCTTGGGTGAACCGGCACCTACACTGGTACCATAGTAAAAATGCCTTTCCTTTTCGGGCAGCCTCTAAACATTATAGATAGGTGCCCATTAGAAACAATCAGGGTCTTTGAGTCCAAATTTAACATTTGCCAGAAATATAAACCTTAAGAGGTCTCAGTCAAGAAAGTGAAGGTACAACTGTAGGGGCTGGTTCACCCTGGCTGGTCAGGGGGCCAGTTTGGAAGGCCACTGGCTTGTACGTTTGTTTACTGGTGTCAAATAGTACTCACAGAAGGAATTTCTTACCTATTCTGGTTAAGTTATAAGCCCATTACACCCCAGGGCCTAGGCCTTAAATAAGCAAGGGATCCTTATTGCAAACAGTACAAAAGTAATGTGTGCTTTCTTTTTCCCTGACTGCCCATTATAGACTTTGGGCTAACAGAACCCAAAGTCTATAATGAACATCATCCATTTTTATAAGAAAACAATGGATCCGGCCAAGGGCAGATAAAGAGAAAAAGAATCAGAACCCTTTTCGTAAGGACCCTTTGCTTATTTAAGATCTTGGGCTCCTAAGTGTGGATCACCCTGGTGCAAGTGCAAATTGGTATACTGGGTTTGCTGGCTGGCTTGTCATGAAGCTTAGAAGCTTCAGGTATATTGTGGGGGGTTATGTTAGAGACTTTTAGGATCAGCAATGGGTATAAACTCAATGTGTGGAAATCCACAGTCAAAATGTTGCGTTTAATTGGAAAACTATCAAAAGGACCTTTGGAAACCATATGTGTCGTGATGCGAGGCAAAGGGGTCTCACGTTCCAATTACCTTATTGCTTCACCCCAGTTTCCCTATTGCCACAGATTGTTGTTCCCTATTCTTGCAGTTGTGTGGTTCTTTACTTTTATAAAGAACCTTTGGTTTAAAAAATAAATTAGAACAGTTCACAGTTCCATGCATAAATGGAACCTGAGAGTAAGGTTTTGGGTCCAGTTCTTCAATAAAAAATAAAAAATCCAATTCTCATTCTAGTTTTGGTTATGAAAATTAGACCCAATTGTAGGTAACCCATCTCTGGAGCAACAGTTAACTGCAAGTTAACCTCATGTTAACCCCTGATTCTAATTTTTTTCTCCCAAAAATATCAGTTCCTCTTAAAATAAATTCTGATTCCCAAAATCAGAGCTGACAGTTCTAACACACCAAATCAGGTAAGCACTAATGTGGGACGGGTATTTGTTTAAAAAATAATAATAATCAAGTTTGGGTATTTAAAATAAAAAATTCAAAGAACCATGTTAAAGAATAGAAATCTTTAAACTAGTTAGTATCATAGGCATCGTAATAATTAATACTTACTAATAGTAGACTTATTGTCTTTTATTGAAGGAGTGAAGCTAATGGGATTAAATAGTTCATGTTAATAAGTGGTTGAAAATAATCTACTTAATCATATAGAAGATTTTTCGGAAGAGATTAGGATAAAGGTTCTACTTTCATAGGGTCAATATGAACCTTGTGTGATTTTGTGAAGAAGAAGAATTAAAAGACTTGGAGAACATCTATGTGATTCGAGGGAAAATGTTAGTGCATGAGTGGTGAGTTGTGAGCAATGAGCATTGAACCAAATATCCCAAATCAAAAATAATAATTTAAGGTCGTACAAGGATGAATGGTGGATGAATGATGGATGAAACATTAATGAAAAATATCTTGGGTTTCTTTCCATTTTGGTCCTCTTAGGAAAGTTTTTTTTAATGATAAAAGATGATGTTCCTAATACATAGAACATCAAAAAATTTCAAAAAAAGGTAAGCAAAAAAAATACATGCTGGAAATCCATAACATTCAACAAAGTTGAAATCAAAAATATGGACATAGGAAAGCAAAGGATGAAATTCATTTTTTCAAGAAAATAAAATGGTATCGTCAAACACCACCTAGTGGATGAACCATCACCATCTACTTATGCCTATTGGTCCTCTTCCATATGGATTCCATCACATGATTCAAATGCCTGTAAGTAAAAAAAAAAAACCCTTAGCAACATGCAAAAATCTCTTTTGTTTTCTAGAAGATATGGTATTGATAGGAGTCATTTGAAAATCCAGTTCAATTGATTGCATAGCCTCCTTCTCAACACATGGTGGGAGGTATGGAGAAGGTGGTGGGCTCCTTGGTATGTTGTAAATGATGGATCTCAACCTTGGGCTACATCCAACAAAGAACATTTCAAAAATCATAAAAAGATAAGAATGGAAGAATATTACAAACGCAATATTGAATTGTAGAATGTAGAGGCTTCCATTTACATACTACGACATTGATGGAAGTGGAAACTTGCAAATTTTTGCAAAAGGTGGATCATCAGTCATCATCTCCATCACTAAGATCATGCATTTCTACAGGTATGGGTTGCTTGGACTTTTGTAATGCAGATAGATGTTGTTGCCAATTCCACATCACCTTCCAGACCAAAAACATGGCGCCCAAACTCCATAACAACGAGGAGAGTAGAACCTTTCTAAAAAACAAAAAAAAAAAAAAAAAAAAAAAATTTGAAAAAAAAAAAAAAGGTACGGATGGGTTGAAAAAAAGAATTCAAAATTGGATTTTAAAAATTTAAATTTTTTAGTTTAAAAAAAATTTC
>Ga0116227_10000976_pt1 | contig 61013 bp, 42 predicted proteins | sample S1TSphgellanicum_FD_89693 | JGI IMG/M metagenome (GOLD analysis project Ga0116227, IMG submission 89693) | Host-associated microbial communities from peat moss isolated from Minnesota, USA - S1T2_Fb - Sphagnum magellanicum MG | ecosystem: Host-associated > Plants > Peat moss > Unclassified... | reverse complement strand
TTTCAATTTGCAGTGAGGAAGTCTTGGGGCTGTCAGTTGTTACGGAAGAGGATGATACATATTGCTGGGTCCCAGCCTAATTATGTCACAGAACCTTCACGTGCAGCAGAAGCTATGTGCACAGTGACAAGTCGTGAATGTTTAGATTTGTTGAAGAGAGAGAGTTTTCCTGTGTTGATGCACAATCTGATGATCTTGGGTTTCGATCGTGGAGCAGCCTAGATTGAAAGCGGCTTTGGTGAAGGATGTGTGTCGGGCTACAACAGCAGCTCCCACATTCTTGCCTCCTGTGTACTTCACCGTTCCGCCAACTGATGACAAGAAGAAGAAGAAAGAGGAGAAGAAGGATCGCGCAAAGAGAGATCCTCAGACCCAAGCTGTCGGCGAGATACTACAGTTCAACATGATTGATGGAGGAATAGCTGTCAACAATCCGGTTGGTTTCTCTTCAGGCCTATTTTCTTCAACTTTTTATGATTACAAGTCAATTTTCAAAACATATATAAGCACCAATTGTCACAATCTGGGATATCTAGTTTGGTCCTGAGCTTTGGGATCGATCTAGATTGTTTTCTCTTGTGCTGAGATACACCCTTCGTTCACGATTTCTGTTCAGAATTGCTTCTCTTGTTCAAGATTCCCTTGATCATCATCTAGTGCAATAAGACTAGTAAAGCTTTGAAGCTTTAGAACTGCTCAATTTCTCAAGCACGTACTCCTCCTAATCGGTATTTTGGGCCAATGTGGTGCCAGACGTATGTGGGTATCACCCAAGCAATGAGGCATTTTTCACGTGGCAATCCTGCAAAAGAAATGGCTTATCAGGTCTGTATTTTGTACCTTGTTCAGTCAACACGTCCTCTTCGCTTTTTTCAGACTTGATTGTCTTCAAATTTCAGTGATTCATGGAGCTAGTTTAGGTAGGACAACTCTAGGTTTCATAAGTTGTAGCTGTCACTTGGAGAGTTTCAAATTGGAATCAGTTTAGTCCATTCTCATAGAAAGAGGCATTGAATTGTGTTGATTCAAATTTGTGTCTTTTGAACAAAGTTTTTCTTCTCCAACATCATATTCTCAAGAAGAGTTTCAATATCTTCTCCATCAATTTGCATAAATCTCATTTCTCTTCAATTGAATCTTAATCCAATTATTGATTTAAATTAAGTTGAATTGAGTATTTCAATTCAATTCAAATTTCAGTTATGTCAGTCAATATTTTCATTCAGCTAGTCAGTGTTGTGCTTTGACATGTCTTTGCTTTTCCCACAGAACTTCAGCAATTTTTTGGTGCTATCACTGGGAACAGGGCAGCATCGAACGAGGTACTTGGCAAAGGATGCAGCAAAGTGGGGTGTGATAAACTGGCTGCGACACAATCGTGATGTACCCTTGTTTAGCTGTCTGGAAAATGCAAGTGCAGATATGGTGGACTATAACCTCTCCATGATGTTCAATGCTCATAAATCTAATCACAATTATCTCCGAATCCAGGTACCACTAGTCCAGCTTTTCGTTTCTGTGTTCAACACTTGTATCTCTCACTAGTGTATGTTTGTGGGTTTCCTTCTGCTCAAGCTTATTCAGTCATTTGTGTTTGCTTATAAGCTGCACTGAGCTCATGTTGATTTGCACAGACCAACATCTCCCCTGAATTGTCGAAACTAGATGACTCCAAAAACCTGGAGAAACTAATGTGCATTGGAGTGAAACTCCTCACTGAACAAAATGTCTTCAAATTCACATCTAAAACTTGGGAGATTGTTACAACCCGCACTCCTGAAAAAATCAAAGACGAACTTCACAGGTACAATGAACATGAACACAACACATCTCATGGATTTGTTTTGTTTCTAAGCTCGAAAGAAATATTTTGAGAACCTTGGCTAGCCTACCAATCTAGTTTGAATGTCTCCATGACCTTTGGGAACAGGATTTTTGCCCAAAAGCCTTTCATTACAAATGAAAACTGTGAAAATGAAGTGATTTTTGGGAGTTGCCAAAACTCCCAAAAGAGAATTAAATTTTCTATATTCCTATATTTTGTTGCAGTAACTTGCAACCAAAAATATTGTAAAAAGGATGATTAAAATTTTCTACTTTCATATGTGATCTATAGCTAGATTTTGGTAAATTTTACTATTGATGATCACCACTTTAGTAGCTGAATCTTCCTATGGAAACTCACCATTTTGATTGACTGCATCACAAAATTGGTAAAAAAACACACTGCTTCAAGGAATCTCTTGCCCTATGTGAAGAAACACACACACTTAATGCACTTGTTGGTAGACATGAAGTCATTTTGATCTTTCTCTATTGATGTTGAGTTTATCAACCTTGTTTGAATACTTGTGGACAGATTTGCTATGCGGCTATCCAGTCTGCGGAAAATGCGTCCTCCTATAATTTTTTAACAAGGCAGGAAAAGAAAGGGGAAATCAAGATGCCTGGAGACAGTACACTTGCAGCAAAAGAACATGTGGCTTGAACAAATGTAAAAATGGATTTCATTTGGCATGTCACATCTGGATTTTGGCTTAGGGCAAGAGAAGGGTTGTAAGCAGATGATGTCGTCTTTGCAAAGGATGGTGAGTTGAAGGTGATGAATGCTGCAATGAAGGATAAAGAGTTATGGCTTGCGTGGTGTTTTCAATTTGTGTTGTTTTGTAGGTGTGTGAGTTGGTGCTTTTGACAAGCTGGGAGAGTGGGAACAACATTGTTGAGTAGTGAAACATATCTTGATTACAAACAAAATTGTGTGGCATGGAGTGTGAATGGTGTTTGCATAAACATGAGTAAAAGGGAAACCTGGTGAACTTGAGGAATATGGTTTTTCCAAGGGAGACAATTGTTCTTATGACTTTGTTTTTAGATAGATTCTTGGAGTAAGTAGCGTGCATTCTATCAAGTTGGAAGTTGAAACTTTCTTTTTGTGTCATGTTCTTAGCTCATCTACAACTACATGTACCAAATTGAAATAAATGAAAGCTTGGTGGTGAGGAGGTTATGACAACACCAATGTGAGGTCCAATGTGAGGAGTGAAGAAACCCTGAATAGCGAGGAGGCGAACAAAACCTCATCACCAATATGAGGAATGACATGTGTGTAGGGAATTCATGAGTCTTTTTAGTTTGAGGAAAATTCCACTGATAAGACATTTGTGTGTGTTTCCTTGAGTGTTAGCAAGTCTCAACTTTTTGTTGTGAGTAGAATATTCACAACTTACTTTACATCAAAGTGAAAAATTAGGTCAAACTTGTTAAATAACCTTCAAATATGTGCTCTGAAATGTAATTTTATTAATGTTGAAACACTACCGTATCCAACAAAGACTATTGTGAATTCTGTGTGAAAAAATCTACTATTTTCTTGAGGATTAAATGTTGACACTACACCAAAACATGGTATATATTATTTCAAATATGACTAATAATATATAACATTCTTCATTACATGACTATGTAATAAAATTCAACTTATGGCTTTTGCCATTAGTAATATTGTGTTTCTTAATCAGATTCAGGAACAAACTGTCAAATAATTAATTAAATTTTAAATCTTAACTTTGACACTTGGTTTTTGAATTCTGAAATTTTCAACAGGTAATGGTCATAAAAAATAACAAACACATTTCCAATAAGTTTGTGAAACAGGCTAGTGTGTCTATGCTATTCTAATCTTAAGTTCTTGAACTTGAAGGTAGGTTTGTGGTTCAAACAATCATAGTTGAGATTTGTAGATTCTTAATTTTATAAAAAATTGGGCACAAGTAATTTATTTTTTTCAAAAATTCAGCAAAATGAAAAATAATTTAATTTGTGCTGAAATCATTCAAGTACTATGGTAATATTTTATCCATTTGTCATGTGACTTTTATAATTATGTAGTCAAAAAAATGATTTTTATTATTACAACAACAAAATATAATTAAATAATAAATATTCATCGGTTTAAGAAATGTGGACACGTGTTTAATAATAATAAAGTCACATGGACAATCTAGTTAGACCTATTTATTAACTTAGCTAAGTAGGTAAATAAGCTTAGGTAGGTAGGTAGGTAGGTAGGTAGGCCTAGAAGGAAAAATAGATAGGCTTAAGCTAAATTAATAGGTAAGCTTATGTGAGTAAGATCTTATTTAATTTGTTGGTCATAAGTTTTTTTTATTAGCTCATCCTAAGTGGTATTTGCACTTTGAATATTTTTAGTGTATGTACTATGTGTAAACTATTTTTTCATTTAATTACATAGTTTATAAAGTTGAACTTATTGACAAAGGATATGGGATAATTTTATAAAAGATAAACATTACAACATTATCCCACATCCTTTGTCATATACAAAAATGACCTATTTATTTATTCATTTTCCAACCACCTATTACCCAACCTACTAAGCTTAACCTAAGCCTAAAAATAAAATAATATATATGTAGGTAGGTATAAATATGTAGCCTACCCACCCTACCTTACCCTATAACATACCTACCTTGATAGCTTAATTAGCTACCTATTTAACATAGGTTATGTAGGTAGTTGGTTAGATAAGTAACAAAATTAAACATAATGTAATAACCTAATGGAAAATATTTCATTCAAAAAAAAAATTCTATGAAAAAATGAAAATGACCACAAAAAGGATTGCAATCCTTGAATCCTTTGTCATCATTGGTTCGATTTAATATGTGATCATACCTAGGTAGGTAGGTAAATAAATTAACATAAGCAAATAATCATGTAGCTTAACCTAAATAGGTTAAGTAAATAAGTAGGTGGGTGAGTAAGCATAGGTAAGTAGGTAGGAAGGAAAGTTAAATAGGTTGCAGGCTAAGTAAGTAGGTGGGCAAGTGGGTAGGTAAGAATATATAAATAAATAAGTAGCCTAGGTAGGCTTACATACCTATTATTAGTCCCAACCTACGTTTATATCCTTAGATATATACCTTTACACAATATATTTTAATATATCCTTGATAAACCTTAATATACATCTAAGGACTATAGGTCATCATTGTGACCAATATTTGGTTATCTTTGTAACAAATATGATATGTGACAGGCTAAACGGATGAGGAATCATTCATAATTCATCCACTTGGAAGGATTAGTTATCATGAATTGCATCTTAAGTTGTAAATATGACCAATGGAAGAAATGACTATAGTCATATAATAACAATAATTATTACAATGCATTTTACATGTCTTATACAACTACATAAATAGTATTATGCATTAACAAAAAAATGGTCAAATTATGAATACCATGCTTTGACATAATGTGAGAAGAGTAAGGACATCTATCATTTGTTTCTATATATGTGAGAGGAAGGAAACATTACAAATTATTGGTTATAGAAGTTTGTATCCCAAGCTATATTATAGCCTTTACAATTGTCATGCCCTATTATACAAACTATCATATGTGTGGAAGTGAATGTACACAATTCATATTTGTAATGTGGTCCTAGGGAGGAAGAGAGTATATGTGTTTCTTGAGAAATTTGTGATAGTAAAATCCTCTGTCAAAAAGAAATGAACCAAAATGAGAACAATCTTTCAAGGTATGATCCACGCTGTCATCTTTTGATTTCAATATTGGTGAGTAGTATGTCTATAAGACAAGCAAAAATGTGATCAAATATAGTTGATAACTACTAAATGTGCATCTGGATTTTTACATTATAATGAGAAATATTAAATAGGTGTGGATGTGTTTTGATGTTGTTTCATACATGTGAAAATTCATAAGACTTTGTTGATCCCTTGAATTCAAAGAAAACTCTTATTTACTAAAGAAATTAGAAAATGAATTAGAATTCAATATGTGAAAATGAACTGAGTTTTGGGATTTTCAATAGCCCAATTTCAAAAAATTAAAATATGCTAGATTTTCATTTTTTTTTCCAATAGCTAGCCAAAAATATAAAAGGATTCTTAAATATGTTGATAAGAAGAAATCATGTTGAAAAGCTTGGACAATAATGAAATTATCAAAAGTGATTTATTGGCCTTTGCATTAAAAAGGAGGCCTTGGTTTAATAACCAATGTTGTGCTTATATATGGATTTTGATATATCAATTGGGTAATTATAAATGTACTTTATTTTATATATATATATATATTCATGTGTAATAGTATAACATTGAACATAGGTAAGTGTAAGTGTAAAATTGTGTAAGGCCATTTCATTTTGTGTAAAACACAAAAAAAATCATGCATACATTTACATAGTCTTAGACATCATGTAAAACTACCTAAAATAATTTAAATAAATAAATGAAAAAAGTTCACATTGTCAACATTAGGTACCTCACCCATGATTCACAACACAAAAAGCCCAAGGTGAAGACTTGTGCTTATATGTTGCCCAAAACTTGTCTTGTTTACGCAAAATCAATAAAACTTTTGTCAATTGCAATTCTTGAATGGCAAAAGTCTTAATGTCTATACTAGCACCTCTAGATGAAACAAATTAAGTGCCCCTAAATGTAAGAACATACAAAGGCAAGGAAACATGAAAAAGTTCATTCAAGAAACTAAGTTTGTTTTCTTCATTTGGCAATGGGCCTAAAGCTTCTACGTTTGAATTCATACCTTTTGTCCACTTGCCATAGTCTTATACATAAAACCAAAACATGCATCATGAAATTTTGTTTTCACATATTGTAGTACCTTTTCAAGTTTGGCACAATGGTGCTAAATAATTAATATAATTTGAAGTTTCTATTCTAACACCATAGTTTTTTATTTTGAAAATTTCAACATATAATGATTAAATGCAATAAAATCACAATGACTCTCACAAAATATTTGTTTTACTTAAATTAGACTAATAAAAGACAACATATTTTCAGTGAGGAGGGTGTTGGTTTGAATCCAACTACCTTCACTAAATATTCAAGGTTTTCAACATAAAGATCCTTTTTTTTAAAAATTTGGCAAAACTAAAAATATATGATTAGTGCTGAAGTTGAAAAGGTATTACGATATATTGTTGTAAAATACACCACTTATAAACAAGAATTGAAATTTTGTAGATAAATTTGTGGAGAGAAAGCATAGAAAGACAAAATAAAATATGCATATTCAAAAAATATTATGATCAGTTCTCTTACAAAAAATTAAAAGTTCTAACAAAATGGGCATATTAGTCTTCCCACTACCCAATATTAAGATTACAATTGCAGAAAATAAAGGTATTACACTTCTCATTATCATCAATAACTATGGGCTTCTCAACAATAAAGCAAGACAATGACCAAAAGGTGTGCAATATGATAAGAGGTAACTCATTCAAAATAGACTCACTAATTAAGGTTGTAACAATGCTAAGAGTTGAAAGGTGTTCACAAAACAACCACTTACACTTACAAAAAATGTAGATTAAGAGAAAGAACATGGGGAAACTCACCCTAAAGCTTGTTATGCAAGATGACAATATAAAGAATTGCAAAACAATCACAAGCAAGGAAAACATAATTGATAAAAAGAAGAGGGAAGAAGTAAGGAGTTCATTTGAAATAACTTGTTGTTGGAGGTTATAGCAACACAAAGTGTCAAGATAACAACAATAACACCACTAGCTACATTGCAAAAGACCTAAACAAAGGGGAGCAACATGGGGAAATCACAAGACCACATTGAAAGACACTACACAAAATATCATGCCTCCATACATAACTTTTTCTTTCTTTCTTACTTACGCTCTTCTTTTCCTCCTACCTACCATTTGTCCCTTGTTTTGTTGAACCAACTCCACTTCCATGAACAAATCATCTTAATTCTCCAAGAAAAAAATTTTAAAAATGCAATGTGCATATGTAGAGGGTGTTTTGTATTGTGTTGATTTGTTCATTTTTTCAAAAAGGGGTTTTAATGAAATGAGAATATTGCACCTCCAAAAGTCATTGAATTCTATGATTTTGTATGAAAATGAAGGTATTACATCATAGTTTACAATTAGGCAGTGAAAATAAATATACATGGCATCATGTAAGCTTATTTCAAAATTATATGCAACATATGTGCAAGTGTAAAAGTTTGGGCTTGTAATTGTAAATGATTCACACTTACACACACAACATTGGTTTTAACTAAGGTTGGCAAGTTTAGAGTGCTAAAGAGGTTCTTTGGCCAAGTATAAGTTAGGTTCTAGAGTATCGAGGCCAAAGGTTCACAATTTTGTTAAAATCAGAATTAGATCATGACCATTGAAACGGCCTCTTGTTGAAATTGGGACTACGATCTGGACCATGCTATATTAGCTTTTTTTTTTTTTTTAAGACAGTTTTTAGTCTCTAGCTAGCTAGGTGTAAGCTTTTTTTTAAGTGCCAAAGCAAGGCCTCACTTCTTAGGTAAGTTTTCAGTTCTAAGTGGTTGCCCATGATTAATAGCATGTAATCTTTTGTCTTTTGTCTTGAGCTCAATGCACTAATTGAACACATAATTTTTAGTTTGAGTTGTGTTTAATGAAGATAGAACCTGACGATCTTTTCAACTGGAGTGGACTCCATTAAATGTTTTTGAGAAATCTTCAATATTGAAGATATCACAAAACCAAAAAATTGTTTTTAAAATTGCACGAAAGGTTCAACTAAACCAAAAAAATCTAAAACCAAAGGTTTTTTCCAAATCAAGAATCAGTTAACACTGATTTTAACCAATTTTGGGCAATTCTTTAAGTTTAGGAAGAATCTCCAATTCTGATTTTAGAAATAAAATAGAACTATCTTCGTTCCAATCTTCAAATTCACACATAAATGAAACAAGGAATCTAGTTCTAGGTTTGGTTCATCAAAAAACAAAAAAAACAAAATGGTTTCAATTCCAGTTCCAAAATCAGACTCAATTGCTATCCAATTTCAGTTCTAAAATCTGGGTTAGATCAACTTCCCACCCTTTGCTAGTTTAGCTTGGCCATAGATGTACTGTTGGGGAAGTAAATTTCACAACACTAGAGTGGAAGAATGGAAAACCACACTAGAGTTATTAGGGTTCAATAGAGGTAATTGATCATCAAGATGGGCAATGTTTTAGAAATAAAGTCAAGCATTTTGCACCTACAAAACCTACATTGTGGTTTCAGTCAAAGAAAAATGAGCACAACCAAGATCAAAGTATGTTGAATGTTTCCAAACCCACATCGAGTTTTCCTCCAGTCATGAAGTTGCAGCACTTTAACAGCATATCTAGTTTGCAATAATCAACAAGAAAGACATCAGGGTATGGAATTCAGTACAAACCAGGGGGCTGAAAACTCTTTCTATGAAGGCTTTGAAGAACATGAAAACAATTTACCACATCTGAACTTGAAACAAGTAACTGATGTTAGTGAGTTTGAATATGAATGTCAGCACCATGTGTGTGTGGGTGCATTATGCTGCTTGTGTATGTGTATGTATGTATCTACAAAATAATCTCAAGAACTGTACAGTGATCAGAAGTGATCACTGTACCCAGAGAGAAGAATTTGGGGACAGAGCTGAAGGATTGTTTTTGTCATCTTAACATCAAACTAAGAGAGGCCTCACTTTTTTTATCTCACTGTAATAGTCCCCAGCTTCTGTAGTAAACCTACAAAGTCTTTCTCTCAACAGAATATAAACACACCGAACTTTGCAGCTCATTCAAATATAGCTGCAAATCAATATAGGTGCAGATTTCTAAGGTTGAAACTATTAAAGATATGCAGAGTTGGTGTGGACTGGTGTGGTGAGTGGAAGTGGGTCTGCTTCACAAAACAAAGATTTTGTCAGCTTATGATTGTGAGCTCATTAGCACTGCCAACTTGATGAGTGAAGTACAACTAAACTGCCTGCCGTTCACTTTTGCTTGAAATCTAGTTACACAGAAATGATTGATAGACACTTATAAACCCCACATCATGATTCTGGCAGGAGAAAAATGTTTACCACTGGCCAGGGCCTCATTCTGCACCATTGGTTTTGCTGATGCTTCAGGCAATGCTTTCAATTGCTGACGTGCTCTTCGAGCTGACCGTAATATCCTCTTCATGGCTTCATAGCATACCAAAAACACTGCTGATGCTGGAACCTGCTGACAAGTTTGTAAAGTTTAGCCCAGAGTTGGTCTAAAGTCTGGTCATACTTGAATTTTGGAAATTAAAATGCAAAACAAATTGGCTCATGTTCCACCTTTCTAATGCAATGATACAAGGATAATGAATAAAATCCATATAACCATAACCCTCAAGGTTATCTAAGCCCAATTGGACACCTCAAGTCTCACATACTACAAACAAGTTCAAACAGTATGCAGCAGCACCTTGTAGAGAACTCGGGCTAGAATACCTCGACCAAACCCCTTCAGTCCCTGCAAGCATGTCGAAATGCAAATGTTTTCCATGTCAAAGAGCATGGTATATATCTAGAGGAAAATGCTGTAATTGAGCACATAGAGTACACAAAGCATAAGGACTGCAGAAGCTGTTGCAAAGGCAATTAGCAACACAATGTTTGAAACGAATGAGTTTTTACCTCTTCCATCCAAATTTGCTTTGCTATGGATCGTAGTCCACCATGGACCACATTTCCACCTCGTGTTTGAGTCATCACCCTGGTCTTGACCACATCCAATGGATTTGTCAAACTGCTGGCTACAGCCCCAGCAACCTGTCTCAGAGAAATTCCCCAGAAGAGGTATCAGTAACAGAGAGTACTCCTAATTGCTTGTACACTCAAATCTGCAAACAAACTTAATTTGTCAAAATCAAATAGGCTTTGGGAGAGAGGACCTACTGCACCCATCCAGAGATCATTGGCCATGTGTTTGCCTGATTTCACAGCTTGTTGACCTCCTTCCTTCTGGAGCCTTTGTGAACGCAATTTTTTCAACATCTCAAATACTGTGAACTGCACAGCTGAGTAAGGAATGTCTCTGGCTATCTGTAGACACAATTGGGTGGTGCTCAGAAAGAAAACCTGAGAGTGAACAATTCAAGCCTTCCAATTGTCTCTGCTGGATTTGTTCAGAGGCAAATTGATGCAGGAGAAGCATATCAAAGGAAACTAAGCTAATTGACAGCTTGGAAGAATCTAGCAAGCTTTGCAGACAGCTCCATATGTGACCTATACCCAAGGGTACTTCAATACCAATTTAGGCGAAGATACACATCATCTGCAATCAGTGAAGCTCATATCAAGGTATTCAGGCATAGTCAATTACCATGGAAGAGTACCCACAGTAAAAGCCTCGGATACCTTCCTTTGCCCAAAGCTGGCTTGTAGCCTCAAAGACATTCCTGCAGTCCGCCACCCAAACCCGCTCAATTTGAATGAGATTTGTCCTCGGGTGTATGAACTGATTCAACCTCAAATTGGGCACATATGTGGCTGAGTCGCCTATAGGACTAGATTTCAGTCTCATTGTTGTTGCACCTCTCACTGCTTGCTAACTCACTGCTTGCTAACCCTAGGGTTTGAAAAATCTGAATCTTATGCATCAAACCAGAAGATGCTACAGCAGATCTGAAATCAAATTTGTTTGAACTTTTTGATTTTATTTTAATCTGAAACAATCTAGACAAAAGAACATGAGGCAGAAATGTGAAGTCTCACTTGTAAACAGCAGCTTGAACACGCTGCTTGATGACCTCTGGAGGGACACGGACAATGCTGGCAGTGACATTCCCCAGAGCAGCTGCAAGGACAGGAGCAAACTGATGTAACGGTGTGCGTTCAAGGGCGTTCTTGGAGAATTCATATCCCACTGCGAACACAGCCGATGACGGCGCCGAGACTGCGATCGATGCAAGAAAACCTGTGTAGAGACCTCCCAATCCACGCTCCTTCACCAGCCTTACCATACACTGGCTCAAGTTTCCGGCATATCGTCCCCTCAGTTCACCAGCAGCCTGCGCCCGCCATCAGCGTGCCACAGAACATGAAATTTCTCCAGGGGCATTGGCACCGACCCAATGCCTGCCAGGCTTTTGTTTTTTGTAGAACAAGTCTTTAGACGACAACCCACCTGAAGAAGAGTCTTAGATGTGTCGAAGGGCTGCAAAATGATTTTGGAAAGCGTGGATGCTGTTCCTCCTGCCAAAAGATTCTCTACCCAGTCGCCTGCTTGGACTCCTCCTCCTCCTCCTCGCATAGGCATCTTGAAGTCAACCTGTCTGGGCCCAACCTGCTGGCGAACTATTGCTGTCGTACTATTCTTCGCCATGAGAACAGGCAGGGAGGGAGGGATTCCGAGGGAGTAGTGCGTGCAAAGTGGAATTTCTTCTCAGCTCGAGAGCCTTCGTCCTAAGTCTGAGAGTTCCAACTGTAATGCATCTACTGCTGGAAAAAATTAGGTGGGTAGACAGGAAACTTTGCTTACGATCCGAACAAGAACCTGATCTCAAAGGAGCTTCAGGACCAACTGTTGCTACTCTCTCAAACTTTGCCAAATTCTCAAATTGCAGCCACTTTGCATTGCCTTCTTACGAGACCTACAGTATTATTCACTACCAACTGGGTGGTGCAGGTGCAAGTCAAGGCCTACCTTCCACAATCGACTAACTCTTGAGCTTGATTGCAAACCATTCTTTCAGCGCGAAGCATTGTACAGCTTCCTTTTCCACTCCCAATGTGATGTCGCAGACATTCAGCAGCTACTACTGCTCTATTCCAATACCCAGTCAAGGGACCAGCTCTCGACAAAAATGCCATGCTGCTGATCCAACAGCATCTGAAGTCTTTAAGACTCCACACACTCCCCCGCTTTGACAAATTGACTTGTTCCAAGCTTCACGAAAGTTGACTCTTACCCCCCAAAAAAAAAAAGAAAAAGATCGAACTTGAAGGAAAAATTACTACTGTATCGAGAGTAGCTTCACGACAAGAATTTAAAACAATTCACAGAGCTAAAAACCAAAAAACCCGAATCTTCTGCAAAAAAAGAGTTATCCCTTTTGTTGTTGTGAAGATTTGTAACAACAAAACAACAGAAATTCAAATCCAACAATCTTTCGGAACTCAAGTCCGAACGTTTCTTTCTTGTTCTTGTTTTATTGAAGTTCTTTTCCTCTGGAAATCAAATTTGCTCTAACAATGAGAGAGAGAGAGAGAGAGAGAGAGAGAGGGAGAGTCTAGAGGCGGCAATGAGCGATGGGTGCACTGGGATTGCCAAATTACACCACTGCAATTGGAAAATTTTGGCACTTGGAAAAACTTGCACTCCTGCCTGCAACACGCAATCTGCGGACCCATTTAAGCAACTGCGGTCGAGACCCATTTGAGCAACTGTGATGGGGAATCAGAGGGATATTCCATCTTTGGCCGCACGGGATATTCGGAATCATGCTTCGAGTTTGTGCTCCGGCGGGAGAGGTCATTATCCGATGAGCATGTGAAGGAAGTGTGCTCGGTATCTGGTCTATGTCGTGTATCTGTATCCAGTCGCTTTCTTCGGTCCCATGCATCCTCCCAAGAGTCCGTACACAAACATTGTGCGACTGATGGTATAAGACCTTGACCAGAGATTAATTGGGAGGGACGCCACCTGCACCCGTTGGTTTCTCCTTGGCATCAGAGTACCTGAAATTAAGGTCCTGTGCAGATGCTGATTCCTGTTATGTGGAGGGGGCCAATTTTCTCATCGCCATTTAAACATTATTTAAACATGGTTTTTCTTTCTTTTTTGGCAATTTATATTCAAAAAAATTACCATTCGCCAACGCTCTGCCACATCATCAAAGCGGATTTTACACATTTAAAATGAAGTTATTACACCAAATTTCAAAAAAAATTAAAATTAAAATTAGTCCTCAGCTGGCATTGAAAAATCAGAGTTAATAGATCATTAAAAATATTCATTGTCAAGGTGCATTGAGTTTAATGGCATATGTTCATTGTCGGAACAAATTTTGAAAGAGACTGGAGTTAAGATAAATTGTTGAACTTCAAGGAGAGGTAGCACGGTGCTTGAGCCTTGGAGTTTGGACTCTAGAGGTTGCAACCTATAACTAGTTAGGGCTTGTAGCTTGTTATGACTTACAATGCTATTCTTTTCCTTTTTATTGTAAGTTCTTGTGGTTGTTGAATCGTTAATACATCTTGATTGTCAATTCTTGTTTTTAATCATCTCTAATATATGAGGTGACAACATTCAAGTTGTTGTAATTTCTCACTTGTCTCTTCCTTGCTCTGTAAGTTTGTAATGTGTCATTGACTTTTAGTTGTGTGCATTTCGGTTCTTGTAGGTTCCCATTTGACCTTTTTTTCTATGTAGTTTGCACTTCACACTTAAACATTTGCATTATTAGTGTGAAGTTGAACACGTTGATTTTATTAAATTGTGACAATCAATTAGGTTGACATTGTGCATTTGATCATCAAACAAATTGATTTGTGTTTCAATTGGTTGTTTGTGAAATCAAGTTTGCCAACATGATTCATAATTCTTAAGCAAGGCCAAAACCATACATGTTTACCTTTTTTTTCATTGTGTGTTTATGTAATCGAGTTTACAAGTGTTGGGGAGTGCTAATGTGAAGTTGAGCATGTTGATTTGCTTTGATACAATTACACACATATTTTTCTCTGTCTCAATTCTCCAAATTCATTTTTGTGTCCCTAAGATGATTTTTTTTAGTCTATTATCAATTTTGTTTTTGTGTCTCCACAATTGTTTTTGTTATGGCCCCTTTTTAAGCCCCTTGGAAATTTCAAACATAGATGCTTGTTTAATGAGATTTCTTGGGTTGGTGATATCATTGAATATAGTTCCCAAGGGAGTCTAATGGGAAGTTTATACTAAATTAGGCACATCCACCTCATGTTGACTTCAAAAGTGAACTTTCACTTCAAAAAACTCCAAAAAAAATTGAAATTAAAAGTAGGAAGAAACAAAGGACTTATGTTTGGTTTCAAAAATGCCTTGAGCAAATAGTATAGTTAATGAGGAAAAATTGTTGTATGCAATTAGTTTTAAATAAGACTGTGCAACAATTTATGCATGAGGGTGGTAATAAATTGGTTTAATGTCTTATTGTGTGTTATGTATTTAAAGAATTGAAATTCATGAGTGATTATGAGTCTATGAATTCATTGTTATAGGTTATTCTAAATAAAAATTGTTTAAGAAGCATAATTGGTTTGATAACACAGGTTGGACCACGATTGAAATCTTGCATGACATTATAATTACTACCACTACCAAGGTTGTTTCATAAACTAAGTGCATTTCCATGTCTTCTAATGAAGTCATTAATGTCAATATTCGAACTAAATATAAAAACACATGCCTTATGTGATCCAAGATCAAATGTGTGTCCCCATTTTAATAACCCTTCAAAAAGTGGTTGAAGGTTCAAATGCAATTAATTTAACAAAGGTATTCAACTAGAAACTAATGATTAAGGGAGGGTTAATAGAAAAGGCCATGTAATTTTAATAATATTTTATATTACATAAACTTAATCAGGGGATTATTTTCCAAAGTGCCAAAATTAGAATGACTCTATAATTCCTTGATGATTATATGTCCCACATGCCATGCATTCAATACATGGTTCATTGTACTAATCTTGTAATGCAAGTTTTGTTAAAGTTGAACATGGCGAATAGGTTCAAAAACTTGTTCTTTGAACTTTATATATTTATTTATTTTTAAGTCCCAAAATGCACTTGGAATTTTAATGTGAACTTGTTAAGATCATGAAAACTGAGGATAATGTTACAATGTCAAAAAAGGTGAAAACAATGGATCTTATGTTAATGCTTGTCAATAGAGTTTTGGGTGAATGTTGCACTTTAGTTGTTTAGATGGCATTTAATTCTATTAATACTAACTCCTCTACTAAGTTTAATTTGAATTTGTTATGAAGAGGTTTTATATGAGCTTGTTGCTTGTAAACACACTTGTGTGGTACCACTAGAAGAAAAATATTACCAAAATCACACAAAAATTTGAACCAATTTAATTTCAAATTTTATTTTATTTTATTTTATCTTTTTATTTGTCTACTAAATTACACCGTGTGGGTGTTGTCTTCTATGCACACGCCTATGAAAAATCATGTGTGGATAGGTTGTTGGCATCCTATCATTCTACCATGATGAACCTAAACATGGTTTCATAGGTATTTTCTTAAGGTTCATCATCTCATCCCTTACCCATTATATTTAAGTGTCCTTGGATCTACACATATGTTTTTTCCTATATATCTATTCCAAACCAAAGGGTAACTTGGCACCAAGTGGTCATTGAGGAAAAAAATGGCATGATAACTATATATTTGTGTTATTGGCTACAATGGCCTTTCTAGACTTCATGTTCCTAACCTTTAGAAATTGGTCAATAAACCATACCTACCTCAATCAATTACCTTTTTGAAAAATCAAAGAAAATGCCATTTGAATTATTCCTAAAAATTAGAGGCCAAAAGATAAACAAAAAATTATGGTCCTTAAATTGTGTCCTAGTTCCAAATGAACCCCCATGTTACTTTTTTGGAACATTTCTTTATATGCATTCATTAGTGGTGAATGCATGTTATGATGTACATAAAACATTGTCACAAGGTGATTGTCTTTAAGATTTATCTAAATTTGATGCATCATGGTGGATTTTTTGGAAAATATTTTGTTATGAAAATTTGCAATAGATTATGATTTATATCCCAATCTATCATTTTGTTATGAAATTGATGCACATATGAACAATTCAATAATTAATTGGATTGCATTTTTAGTTTATGATAATGTTTGCACAACACTATAAGTGTTTTTAAAAAACTAAATAATAATAAATTTAATGAAATTTTGTCCATGAAATTTTGCACATAACAAAAAAAAATCACAAGGAATAATCTTCTTTGGATCAAAGCTTTCAATCATAGAAGAGACATTCTTTTTTGTAGTAAAAAATTATGTGAGTAAAAATATAGGATCCCATATATTGGTTGTTGGGTAAAACCTATAATTCAATTAAATCTATAATAAAAGATTTTGTATTTATTTTTTTCCATGAAAGCAAACCAAAAAGTTTTTGCTTATGATGATTTTGTAGGTGCTAAACATGGGTTTCATCATTTGAAATGTGATTAAGTATTGAAATGTTTGTTGATATGTTTTTTTAAATAAATTTGAGCATTTCATGCATGAAAGTACTTTAGTCATGCACAATGAGGTTACTTCATCATTCCTTGCACCTTCAACTAGCTAAAGCTAAAACTTCACACAAATGTATGGTATCAAAATTCAATGCAAATTTTAAAATTAAGTTAAGTTAAATTAAGGTGGTTTAAATATCTAGATATTAGGAATTTTAAATTAGAATAGGGAAAGATAAATTAAGACTCCTTCACATAGGATCCCTAAAACAATAGCCTCTTTGATGCATGCATAAGTGGAAAAAAATAATACATAATGATCCCCCATGCTTTCAACTTGTTTTGAAGTTTTTTTGAAGTTATGGTGTTCATATCAAATCAACGTATTAAAGTATTCATTAGTATATTACTCTATGATAATGTTGATGATTATAATATTTTTAGGTTGTGACTTGTTTTTCCATGGAAGACCTACTTGGATTAAAGGTTATTTTTATCATTCTAAAAATATATAGTGGAGTTTTTAAATTAATAAAAAAATAACAAACTATTATCAAATATGGTTCTAAAACAACTTTTATAAAATTATTGGTTTACATTTACACAAATTCACAATTATGAATCAACTACATATTCATGGTTTCTATAACTTATTGTATTTTTGAAGCTCAAATGCATTATATGTGATTTTTATAGAAATTCAAAGTGAATGAAATTGTATGTGTTCATTGTGCTGTTACTTTTGATATTATATGTAATTCTAGTTTGGCCAAAATTTATTGCCAAATGCATTTTCCCTTAAGAACATTAAAAGCTCAAGTTTTTGTTGATCACATTCAAATTTCAATTACTACATGATGTGGATAATGTTCTCATGTCCACATTTCAACCAATTATGCCAATACGATACAACATTAGCCCCTTAAATGATTGTTTAATTTTGAATATTCTTGTCACTTTTATAAATCTTGTTTATATATATAATTTGTAATATAATGTCAAGTTTTATATTTTTAAAATTCCAAAAAAAATCAAGTTCAAATCTTTTCACATCATTTTATAAATCATTTAAGCAAAAACAACATTGGTTACAACTTTTTTTTAAGTGGTTTTGGATTTTCTTTTCATTAATTTGATTTCAAATTCATTCACATGTTCCCAATATATATTATGAATTTTTTTTTATATAAATAATTTCAATAATCTCAACACCAATTTAATAGTGACATAAAAATATGAAATATTAGTTACAATTGTTTTAGTGCATATTAAAAATTTTGAACCAATGTTGTGCAAATATATCATTTACCCAAATATACATGTTGGGTATGAATAAGATATATTATTTATCATAACCCATTTCCTTCAAATCAATATATCCTAATGAAGCACATATCCAAGGGTATGTAAATTTGAAAAAATAGATCACATTCATAATCCTATATGTAAACAATGCCCATACTCAAAGCTAAATATGTTTTGGCATCCAAATAAAAAAAACGGTAAATATGACTTAAACCATAATTTTTTTTGCTCTATTAATTAAATGGGACACCTCTTGAATTCCTTTTTTTTCCTTTTGGAACTAGCCAATTTCATTGGCCCATCACAACATATATCAAAAACAAAACAAACTCAAATTTTGGAAGCTCCCCAAAATACAAGTTTCTAGATGTGAAGATGTAATGTTTCCCCATTGGTCCAACTATATAGATCAGAAGGTGGGTAAATAAATTTAAAATATATATGCCCCTACCCAAGAATATATCAAAAATATTATACCCACACAACACTAGTTTTAATTGGTATTTTGTGGGTATATGTTTTATTTAAATATACATGTTGGGTACATATATGAGATACGATATATTATTTACTCTTGACTTATCAATTTTAAAAAACCAATATACCCTTATGAAATGAATATCTAGGTGTATGTAAATAATACCTTGTTCATAACCTTAAAGATTATGCAAAAAATATTTTACCAAAAGCCAAACATGTTTTAACATCTAGGTTTTTAAAAAAAAGATAAATATAACATAAACCTTAAACTTTGTTAATTATATTTGTTAGTTTTGAAATGATCCATTTTGATTGCTTCATCACAAAATTAACTTTTGAAAATTAATGAATAGTTTTTTTCTTAAAAACCAACAACAACCAAAATTGAAACTTTGGAAGAACCCCAAAATAAAAGTTTTTATGTGAAGGTGTACTACCTCCCCTTTGGCCCAACTATATAGGTGTGAGAAGGGAAGAACTTTGGGCAAACCATATGGGATAAATTTGAAATGTCAAGAAAAGACAAGGAGGATTGAAAAAACCATTTTTGGCTTGAATTAATACCCTTTTCTAAAATTTATTCATTGAACAATTCAAAAACAAATGTATGTGTTTGTATATATTTTTAGTCAAGGATGAATCAACTCTTTGATTCTTGTATTCTAACATTGGATTTGGCCTTCAAAAATTGGCTTAAATTTTCAAAATGTGGTCTTTTATTATTTTAAAGTTTGATGGGTTTAACAAATAACTATTTATTGTTAATGTTAGAAGAGATAAGAATAGCTTCATGAATTATTTTTTTAAAGTTTAAAATGTGTTTGTTGTTGTGGAATTTTATTATTTGTATATTTTTTGCAAAAGTTTATGAAATGGTTGATCAAAATTTAAGTCTATTCTTTGTGTTCCTTGGACAAATGAACTACAAGCTACAATTGATCTTGACCTATTGGCATCCTTTGAACACGAATCAAAACACAATTTTCAAATTGTGAATGATCTAAAATGTTAGAAGTGATTATGTGATTGGTCATAATAAAAAAAACATGATGAAGTTTCAACAAATAAATAACTTTTACAAATTTTGAAAATTATATGTAAATATAAAGTGAATTAAAATATCAAATGCATGCAATTTTTTATTTTTTATTTTCAAAATAATCAAACAAAACATCAATTGCATACCAAACCTAAATTGAATACTTGATATCTACATAATTATCAAAAAATTGATTGCTTTGATGCAAAACCAAACTACATATCGGTCAAAGCAATATAAAGTATATTAACATTTTTTAAAATTGTGTTAAGTTGATAAAAGATAGCAACAAAACCCAACATAAAATGTTAATACATTTGATGTTTTCAAATCACTAATCAAAAACAAAATATTTTTTCACTATTGTCCATTATTTTTCAATTTATGCATTGTAAAAGTACATTGAAAGTAGGTTTTTGTAAATGCAAATAATTTTTTACTAGGTCTATTTTTTTCAATGTATCATTTTTTCATTTATGTGTCAAGTATGTTTTAACATGAAGAAGGTACAATTATTTTCAATTCCTTGCTTGAATATACAATGATCTTTATATCTTAAATTTTCTAAAGAAAATATATTTTTGAACACCATATTGACCAATTAATTTCAAAAATATTTTTGTTACTTTGATAATCCAAATCTCTTTCAAAATTGTAATCAAAGTACATTAAACTCAATGAAAAGAAAAATCATTTCATAATGAAGTGTGAATATATTTTGAATGTATTTTTTTGTACTTATGTCAAAAATGTCTCATTTTTAAATCCACCTTTAGTTCGTCAATTGTTTTTAAATATTTTACCATGCTTTCATTCTACTTGCAAACACTAAAAAGCACATGGCCTTTAAGAAGGTCCAACTTAACTAAAATGTCCACATTGACCAAAGGGGATGTCCATTTTGACTAAACGTTTGCAACATGAAAGACACGAATTACCTTTGACAAAAACGATCAACTAAAATGACCTTTTTTACCATGTGACAAACCAAACATCTTGTCAAAAGGGACAAAGGTACATCAAGATAACTAAGGCCTAGTTAAATCAACCATATTCAATGGTTAGGGCTTAGTCAAATTGGCCATTTTGATTTGACACTTGGTCAAATCAATGATACTGATTTGGCTACTTAACTTATAAGTTTGTTTGGCTTAGGGTATATATCTAACCTAAGTTCACAACTAGGTTAGGTTAAGCATATTACACCAAATAAATACCTACATGGTACTTTTATGCACATGTAAATACTTAGGCTTAGTACATTTACTACTGGTATTTAATAATTATTAGTTAATACTCATCAATTTAAGATTATTATTTTAATTAATAATTTAATTGATAGTTGATAATTATTAATTAATATTTAATAATAGTTAATTTAATTTTTTTAATTTAATCATTCATTAATCGAATGTTAATTAATAACCAATAACTAATTAACCATTTAATTAAATAATAATTAATATTAAATAAGAAGAAATTATTAAGTAATAAATTAATAATAGATAATCCATCATTAATAGATAATCAATCATTAATAATAAATATTATCAAAATTTTAAAATTAAATTAGTAGCATGTAGGTAACCTACTAAGCCTAGGTACGTACATGTTATGCCTAGGTGCCTAGGCATATTCTACTACCTAAGTGAGTATCATAAAAAAATTTGAAGTTCATTGTTTAATATTATAATACATACATCAAAGACAAAAAAAATCAAAAAGGTTCATTACAATATGTTGACAAAATATTTAATTTTTTGAAGTGGTAATACAAAGGTAAAAATTTGACTTCTCAAAATGGAGGTGAAGAATTCAAATTCTCACATTACAACCTTGGTTACCTAGCCTACCTAAGCCTTAAATGGCCTAGATAGGTAACCTAAATTGCCTAGACAAGGTGCGCTAGGGTTGGTTGCCTAACTTAAAAAGCCCAAGTTAAATAAAGTAGGTAGTTAAATAATTTTATTATTATTTATTATTACATTAATTATTAAGCCATGTAGGTAGTTCAATAAATTAACATATTATTATTATTATTATTATTATTATATCTTACTATTAATAATATTTAAATATTTAAAATCATGTATATAATCATTATCAGAATATTGTTGATTGGTCAAAAATCTAGTCGAAACATCCATTAAAAAAACCAACCAAAAAGACCTAGTCAAAATGGTTGGATCCAAATTGACTTGTACAAAATGGCATTTTGGTCAAGTTGAACATGGTGACAATTGGGGTATTTTCTAGTTTATTTTTGCGGTTGAAAAAATCACATTTTCTTGTAATAAAACTTCATATAAACAAAATACAAAATTGTTCCAAACTATAGATGATAACATCTTTAATATGCATATTCATAAAATCAAAATTAGAATAATAGTAAATTATGAATCTATTAAACTAAATACAAGTCAAAATTAAACATGCCATAGTTGTCATAAAATGAACATTGAAATTTTATTAATATTACCAACTAAACATGTCAAAATATGCCTTAAATGCATGAATCAAAACAAATCTAGCAAGATAATAATTCCAAAACTAAAAAGAAATGTCAATATTTAATTGAACCTACATATTGCAAAATTTAAACTTGCAACATTCATATCACAAATTGAAAAATGGGTGTGTTCACACTAACATGAGCCACACCCATTTGCTTAGTAATTATTAATCCTAAAATATCTAAAGAATATTTCATTTTCTAAGTTGAACAAATAATTGAAATTTATTATGACCTCAAAAGATGTTGCATTATACTATTATGGAATATATTTTAAAGAACCTCCCTCAAAATATGCCATGTTTCAAGAATCTCCTCAAAAATATGAATCCTTATAGTGTTTTTTTAATATTGGTTACAATGTTCAAAGAATGGTTTCGAATGTTCTATCTTTATTATATTCATTCCAAATTATATCACATGTTTCCATAATTTATTAAAAACATTGCCATGAGTGCTTTTGAATGACTTGTAACATTACTACAATTGTTGACACTAAAACATGAAAAATTAAGCATTAGTTACAATTGTTATGGCTCATGTTGGTGTGGACACACCCAAATGTAATACACTGCAAATGGTATAGTGCCTTGGAATTGATGACCACGCACATTCTTCCCCCATTGCAAACTTGAACAATCATATTTCATCACAACTTTCAACATGGCTGACCTTGTGAGTAAGTTCCAAAATGCAACATCTAGATCATCAACAAGTTTTATGATTAGATTAGGACAATGGTGCATGTTGGATTAAAATTTGACAAAATAATTGTCAATTTTTGTAGGAAGTTGTTAAATGGTCAACCACCAAATTAAGAAGAGATAAGATTCAAATGTTCTATATAAAATATACAGCCAATGGCATCTACTACAAAAGTCATAGTAAGAATAGGCTAATAATGGGCAATATATGGTGGCACTTGCTTTTTAATGCATGTTTGAAAAACAAGTGGCACTTGTCTTTCAACAAGGTACATGCCGCTTATTCCTTAGCTACACAAGGGAACTAACAATGTTCATTTTTCAACTATGAAGGGAACTAATTCAAGTATGAATGCTTGATGATATTATAGACTCCTTTGAGAAGGCATGAACCTTGAAAGCCTTAGCATTTACAACAAGAAGGAAATAAATAACAAAAATAAAATAAAAAGACAAAATGGAAAAGAGAATCACAAATACGAATGTCACAAAAAATAAAAACATGAACAAAATCACAATGAACAATAAGATTATAGCATGCAACAAGACCATGATGAGCAAGAACATGATGAAAAAGGGGGGAGGTTGAAAAAGGGTGGAAAAATCATTACAACAAAATAAAGTTCAAGACCACATGTATGATTATGTAAATATACATGTTTATACCTGCATGTGACACATGTGATTACATGATTATGTAGTCTAATGGACACATCATATTGACCATGACATCCCCTAACATTTCCAATTTTCATGATAGTATTTTGAATTTTTTGGGCAAATTATTTTTAATGATATTTTTTTAAATAATTTTTATTTGAAACGTATAAATAGCCAATGACATCACAATTCAAATCATAACAAAAAAAATGTATATATTTTAATGTTTAATTTTTTACACATTATAAGCTACAATTTAATTTAATTTACATCATGTCCATTATACCCCATTTATATGTGGTAAAAGGCATTTGAAATTCAAAAACAACTTTAAAACATGTAATGAATTTTAAAAGTCTTTAAATTCCACATTTTGAGTATTTTGAATATCATTATAGTGTGCCTAATAAGGTTTTAACATCAAAAAAATGTTAACATCAAAATGTTTTTACTATGTAAATCATTTTGAAAGTCTTTTGTAGAGTTATCTTTTTTGACATTAATTATTTATTTTTCAAAAGTCTTAATTAAAATCAAAACATAAAATAAATCAAATGGATTTTTTATTTGAATTTTTTAACATTCAAAGCCATTGTCAACCCCTTCAAATCTATTTCAACCCATGGAGACATGAACAAGTTGTCACAACTTGAGTGAATTGTACCCCTCACCTCCATGGCCACAAGCCAAGTTTTTATCCAACCCACTACAATTTCAAATTGTGACAAATTATGTCAACATATAACTATATAAACATTGTGTCCATTTAAAATCTTCTTATGTATATCCAAACTTGGCATTTCTTTTTCCAAATAAAATAATTTTCAAAATAATTTTCAGAGATTTATGCATTGAAATCTGAGTTCCACATAATTCAAAAAATCTAAAATACACTATGCAAAAATGGTTTTGAAATTTCAATATGGTTCATATGTCAAACTACTTAATGATTCCTTCAAATCATATTCAATCGATAAAAGATAAATATGATTATATATATATATATATATATATATATATAGGTGTTGTAAATGGGACTAAAAAAACTTTGAAATTTTTTTTTTCTCAAATGTTTTTAACAAACATATGTTTCCATGATGTATTTTTTTAAACAATTTATTAAAATGAGATTTGAAATGATATTTATTTTATTTATGATTTTACTTTTGGTTGAAATTGTGAATGTGTACATCATTTTTATTTTAATGTAGGGAGGCGTAGGTAGGTTTGGAATGTCCAACCAAGGTGAATCCACTAATATGGATTGAGTTGGGGTTGATTTCAATTCATTTGTAAACGAGATTTCTTGAATGGTCCATAATAGGTGTTAAATCATGTGGGTCATTAGAACATGCCCAACACCAAAGCGCACTTCAACTTTATTTTAATAAAAAACTTGTGGAGGCCACAAACAACATGCCCCAAAACCTCCCAACAACACATGAGTTTCATGTGACATAAACCATTTACTTTATAGGGCCCACCTTATTGGCATCCTCTTTGGCCTACCCCCTTTTAGTCATTGTCACAATGTTTCCTTTGATTGTCATAAACCAAATAAATTTTCAAATTATAAATAAACTACAAAAATAATAATAATAATAAATTAAATGACAATAACATTGTCAGGGCATCAAAAGATATGAAAGTGTGTGAAAAACTTTACTCATCAAATGCACTCCAGATAATGAGGTAAAGTAAACCCCCTTTATAATCATCCCCATTTTAGTCACATTCTTGTTTGTGTCACATAATTTTTGGTAACCATCCGGTTTAGTAATAAACATCATCCTTTAGAATCACTATCACACTTGTTAGTAGCACAAAATATTTGCAAAGCTTTTTTTTTGTGTGTAAATGTGACTATAATGGGGAAAATCTAGGATAAATATTAGGGTTTTAAAAATTGTAGTTTGGCAATGTTAATGTTGCTTTGTGTTCAAGTTGTGCAAACTAACAACAATGAATTAAGTTGAAGAGGGAAAAAAAAATTTAATGTAAACAAGCAAAAGATATGCAAACTTGGCAAGAAAATTTTAAAAATAATTTAAAAAATTCTAATTAACAAAATACACGAGCTAATAGTTAAGGAGCTCAAACTCACTGTAAATCATCACATTAAAAAACGGAAGAAATCACAACCTTCTTCAAGTTTATTAATGCATAATAAAACTTAAAATAAACCACATAAAAAATTTAATCAATTGGCACCTTTATTCTACCATAAAAAGGTTATTTTGTAAAAAAAATTTGCCTATAGTCACAATCTGGTAAGGGCTTATATGGAATGTGACTATACACATTTAAATCACAATTTGTTAGTGTCATACAAAAAAAAAAAGTGGACACCAAAGGTGTGATTATAGAAAGGGGTTTATTGTAGTTGGGGAAGTTTTGAATGGGCTGAAGAATTTAATGCACCAAGGGTTGTTGTTAGGGATGCTTTTTCAACAACAAGATTTTTGCCCACCCCAATTTGAACTTGATGCCCCAAGTTTTTGGGATGTTGGGCATGCTTTTAGGGGCATTAAAATCATTGTTGTTACACAATCAATATGAGTTGTCATCCTTTTCAACATCAACCTTGGGCACTATCATTGCCATTGTGTTGTGTTTGGCACATTGTGATTCACTTCTCCTTTTTCTTCATGAAATGCCTTTTTGCACATCATGTTCTTTTTTGTCACATTGCACCATCTAAGTAAAGATATCAAAACTTTCAATGCACTTTTCAAAGATAAACATCATTATTTCAAAGTTGTTGAAGTTTATAATAAAACTCATTCAAGTGAATCCTAGTGTTATTTTTATGTTTTATTCAAAAGACTATTTTTTGATTAAATTATTATTATTTGAAATTAGGCTTCTTTTCCCATAAATTGCTAGTAAGGAACAAATTTGTTTTATCTCAAATCAAACAAACAAAATGTCATTCTTCTTCATTAATTTACATATTAAAAAAAAGGCACCAATGTGAATGTGTTAAACGCAATGAGCCTGACAAATTCTAGTTTGCAAGAAATGCCTCCAAGAGATTCCAAAACAAATTTTAAGATTTTAAGATTTCAAACGAAGAGTAACAAAAAAGAGATGTTCTCATCACATCCCAAAATTGTGCCTTCTAGTTATGGTCTTATGATATCTTAAATCTTTTCAATGATTTACAAAATATTTTATAAGTTGTGACCTCTTCATAGGACTTGCATTTGTTACCTATTCATTGGTTTTCAATGTCATCATTGCTTGTTGCATGTGTTGTTGACATACATCTTTAGAGGAGGAAAATGAGAGAAACAAATGAACATGGTTGTACCTAGAATACATTTAGGTTATGGACAAATTTGGGCTTTCAAGGCAAGTATTAATTAGAGATAAGCAAAATCAAATTTGTGATGTGTTATTTCTCGACAACAATCAATGTATTATTTTCTTTAGCTAAATCTTTTTGTGAATGTTAAAATTGCAATCAAATACATAACTTCTTCTTTGGAGAAGGATGTACTTTTTGTGTTGCCTTTTACTTGTTCTTCATTTGAGCAAAAGGGTTCATGCTTGTGTAAGCACCTTTGTCTCCTTCACCATTTTTGGCAAGCATCAACTTGCAATATCATCACTGCCCTTCATGTTGTTTTATGGCATGTTGTGGTTCATTTCTCCTCATCTTGCTTCATTTTGCACCTCACATTGCTCTTTTGTCACGTTGTATTATTGTCTACACTTAAGCTATGAAAATCATCAATGCACTTCTAAAGGATAACTATATCAAAGTTGACTATAGTTATATGTTAGTTAACACTTTTCATTTGAATCAATGAAGAAACATATTAATTTAAACATTGAGTTATTATATATGTGTGTTGTGATGTGTGATTTAGTGTTTTTTTTTAAAGCAAACATTTGCAAACTTTTGACCTCACAAAATAAAAATGAAAATTTTGCTACAAATTCCTTATTTTCAATTTTAGAAGTTCACTAAATTTTCAAGAAAATTTTTTTGGATAATTTTTTTTTTTCCAAATTTCAAGTTTTAACCCCCAAAAATTTAATTGGAGAAATATTTTTACCAATTTTCAAGAATTTTCTAAAAACTTGTCATCAATTAACACTAATTTTTTTCTTTTGGAGATGGTTTAAAATAACCACTGGGACCAGAGTCTTTTTTATTGGCGAATTTTCACAAAAATTCGACCTGAAAAATATGATTTCAAGCAACACAAAGGATTTTTCATGGAAAAATGGTCCAAATTCGCCAAATTTTGAAAAGAAAAAAATTCAAATTGCCAAATTTCTACAATAAGTTCCAGTACGTGGCCAAGAATATAGAAGGATCCTGGTTTTTTTTTCACTTTCATATCTGGGATGTAGCCAGAATTGGCTAAATTAGTTTATGGATGCTCGCCACCTTGGCTACATCACAAAATCCTTCAAAAAAAGCCTGCCTGGGACTGCGACTGCAGAAGCTTAACTGCTATCCATCAGTGTTTTTTTCTCCAACAATTTTTTTTTTCCCTTTTATTACAAAACAATTGGGAAATTATTGGATTTTTTTTTCCTGGTTTAGATTCGACTAAATTTGCCAAAAAATTTTAAAATTCGCCAGATTTTCGATATCACAAATCGATATTATTTTAAAAATTATATTAACTGGTAATTTGCAAGGGAAAGGGAATTTTTTAAAAAACCCCCAAAAAACCCCCCCAAAAAAAAATCCCCCACAAATTAACAACTTTGGGGGGGCGTGGGGGAGCATGGGTAGCTGTCATTGGATTCAGGGTTTTATTTTTTCTCAAGCAGATCCACTGGCGAGGATACCCAGCATTAATTAGAATTAAAATGGCGACTGTCCTAAGTGGGCGGTAAACATTTTTTACAATAGTGCTGCTACAAGTAACAACATAGTAAGTGCCTAGGTCTAGATATGGCTAATTTAGTTATTTTTATTTCGAAAAATGGCGAAACAAAATCCCCTAAAATCACCCCAAAAAAATTCTCAAAAAAAAACACAAACAAACAAACAAACAACCAAACAAACAAATTCTCAAAAAAACAAATCTTATTTTTCATTTTCTGGAAATAATAATAATAATAATAATAATTTTTAACAAAAACATGCTGATTGGGTTCTTCTTCAGAATCACAAATTTGGTTTGATTGGTGAAGAACTTGGTCAGGAGTTGTGGCAACGACGGAGAGCTCGGTTGCTCTGGAGGAGAAGCTGCTCTTTGCGGGCACGTTGTCAGACGTATTGCATTGGCCACGGTAAGCATTTGGAGTTGCAATCCGATAGATAGATTGTTTTTGTTGTTGTGTTTTTTCAAGAACTTAAAATTTTTGGAGCAATGTGTTGAGAAGCAACTTTTAAAAACATATTTATTTATATATATGTTCAAGATGTTCAAGAGCTTCAGAGTGTCTTTATGTTGAGATAAATGAGTTCTTCAGGGCTCACAAGAAACAATGTGCAGATCCTGCTCGTTTACGGATCGTCAGATGTGTTGGGGATTCAGTTTGCTGAGTGCATTGTGGTCTGGACTGTTTTGTGATTATCAGTTCGATATAACAACAATTCGGGAGGCTGCTGTGTGTTTGTGTGACATTTCTCTGGAGAGCTCTCTCTCTCTCAAGCTTTTCTGGAAGCCTCCAACTGCAGTTTGTGAAGGGCAAAAAAAAGGGTTTAATGGTCTTTCTTTTCGAAAAGAAAGAGGAGCCTTTGCAGGATGTTCCCTCGGCGGTGGTGACCGGAGTAGATAGGAGGAAGACGGTAATAGAAGCAATGGACGGAGCTCTTTCAATGGAGAGCGCGGAAGCGGCCAAGGAGGAGTCCGCTGTGGATTCGCCAGATCCTTCCTTATCGCTATGCGATCACAACAAGAAGTCCATTTTGTATGCCTCGAAAGCATCAGATGTAAGGTGTTTTTGCCTCCAAAGCAAGAAGATTACTGAGGATTTTATTTTGCACATAGGCAACATAGGGATTCCATCAGCAAAATTGTTCAGAGAACTAGACATCATCTTACCTTTGCCAGACAATTGCATGCAGAGATTACCAGGCACACCATACTTGAAGCTCTCTCTCTCTCTTCATAGATCTGCCTTTGACTCAATTGTAGGTCATTGATGTTTTGAGTTCTTGAAGCTGGAGAAGAATTAGCTGCAAAATTCACACGACCTAGCGATTGTCCAAGCCTCAAAATTTTAGGGTTAGGGTTAAAGCTCCGGCTCCATGTGTTCTGCAAATTTTAGAGCAACACTATCCTACCTACAAAAGGAAAGCTGTGGACATTGCGTTTGTTTGCAGGGAAAGAAAGAGAAAACACATCGGCCTCTAACACTGTTCCGGATGCTGCGGGGTGTGTTATGTTGTATAGTGCTTGTTTTAACAACACTGGTGCCTCTCCTCTTTCTGGCACCTCCAGCTTTTATTTTCTTGCGCCTGCTAAGTGTGCAGTGGAGCCGACGTGCCACTTCATTTTTCTTAGCAGGCTGGCTCTCCTTGTGGCCATTTTTCTTTGAGAAGATCAACCAAACTAAGGTACAGAATTCAAGAGCATGGCATTGCACTGCACATTTTGTTCCATTTATGATGTGTTTTGTTGAAAGAATGACACTGATCAGTGAATGCAGGTAGTGTTTGCAGGGCACAAAGTGCCCCATGACAATCGAGTTTTGATATCCTGCAATCACCGCACTGAGGTGGACTGGATGTACATATGGAATCTAGCAATTCGCAAGGGCAAGGTTGGTTACTGCAAGTATGCAGTGAAAAGCTCAGTGCGCAATGCCCCCATCTTTGGCTGGGCCTTCTGGGTTTTTGAGTTTCTTATGCTGGACAGGAAATGGGAGGTAGACAGCCCAGTGATTGAATCCTATTTGCAGAGCTTCAAGGATCCAGCTGACCCTATCTGGCTTGTGATTTTTCCAGAGGGTACAGATTTCACGTAAGTTTCCCGTCCGCATTTGCTTATTTTTTGTTGCGCCCATTGGGTTTCATGCCAGCTGCAGTGATTCTCTCAAGTGTTGCACATGTATTCTTTGTGCATTGACATGAGGAGAATGTGGCAGGGAAGGAAAAAGGGATAGAGGAAATCTTCTTGCAAAGGAAAATGGTCTTCCCGAGCTAGTCAATGTTCTTCAACCCCGCACTCGGGGCTTTGTGACATGTCTATCGCGCCTGCGTCCCTCACTTGATGCAGGTGTTGTCTCACATGCTGAAACCCATCTTTGTTGTTTATTCTTATCCTGTTTTTACTTAGGTAAGATGTCTGAAATTGCACTTCAGATTGGCTGGAAGCAATCTTGGCAGGATTTATGATTATATCAGATTTTGAAAATGCACTGATGATTCTTTTATCCTCAAGATGTGAATGCCACTCTCATGGAGTGAGTACCATAGCCTGAGATTGTAAGTAGACTCAGTACAGGTCTGAATCTCTGACAAACTATTTAGGGAGAGAATCTAGATCATATACATGTGGAGCTCAGGAAGCCTGGTAATGTCAGACATGTACTTAATGATTTTGCAATATTCCCTAATCTGGCTTTGTGTCTGCAGTTTATGACCTCACTATAGGATACAAAGATCGATGCCCATCATTCGCCGACAATTTATTTGGAACTGATCCAGCTGAAGTGCACATTCATATCAATCGTATACATCTAGAAGACATCCCGGAATCAGAAGAGGAATTGTCAGAGTGGTTGTACAAAATTTTCCTTGAAAAAGACCAGATGTTGTCTGGATTCAGCAGAAATGGTTACTTCCCCAATAGTGGAAAAATAGAGGAGACCCTAAGTACCACCAAGTGCATATGGAACTGTGTAGCCTACACTGTACCCTGCCTTTTAGTACTACACAATGTCCTATTTGTGTCAACTTGGCTGAAGGTTTATGCAGCTATTAGTTTTGTAACACTCATAATTGGCACCTACCTTGGTTACAGGCCTTCACCTATTTTTCCCAGAATGTGGGCAAAAAAGCTGAAATAGTAGGATTCATTTCATTTCTATGGTAGATGTCAAAAGATGTGGTTCTGGTACATTTTACTTCACTCAATTCATGAGAGATCAAACATTGAGCTAATTTTTATGGCACAAGTTATTGTTACCTCTCCAGCTCTTACACTTTGGACTTGTGTGTTCACTTGACCAGCCCTGGGTTTTGTCTTTCCATGCCATCAATCTGTGTATCATGGGTGGCTGCAGATGAAATATGGCTAAAAATGTTGAACAAGGCACTGGCTGACCATTATTATTTTTGGTCTGCAGCTAAGGCTATTCTTACAACTACATGTGCAGACCAGATGGAGAGTAATGAGCAAGTCTGTGACAAGGATACTGCAACACCAGCTACATGCTATCAAGAGTCTTTGGTGTCACTCTGGTATTCCAATCCAATCCATTATGTGCTCTGGGATCAATTGCTTGATAACAAATTCTAACAAATGGGCCAACACAGGACAAAAATTTAACAGAGTCCCAAAGACTTGGCTGCAAAGTCATTAATGGTCATGAATCTCCCTTTTTGTAACAAGCTTTCATATATGATGTGGACCATGAAAATGCAATGCTAACTGAGGAACAACAATAAATAGCAAAGTAGGGCAAGGGAGCATATGAACCAAAACTGCAGGGAGAGTGGGAAGGTTATGAACAGTTGGAGAGATTTGCATTCTCATCCCGATGATGAACCAGGACCAGCCAACTAATGACTGACATGTCCATTAAACTACTAAAAACTGTGGCATGTGGTGGGTTCAGCAGCCCTGGCCTTCACAATGCATGTGCATCCAAACTCTACCTGTGTAAGTCAACCCTCCCCTTTTAAAACCTTGAGGCCCAAAACCCTATTCTTACTGAAACATGTTTCATACAGTTGACTGACGTCGTGAATTATTGAATCTCAGAACCTATAAATGCCTCAATGGAAACTCTGAAATTCCCTTACAGATTCCAGCAGGAGTAAATTTCACCCGCCATTAGGAAGCTATTCTACTTCAGAGGCTCCATTCCTCAATAGGGAAAAAAAGTTTGACTGAAATGAAAGTGATCTAATAAATAAAAGAAATATCAATTGTTCATTTCCAGAAGATCCATCAGCAACTAGTGTGGTAAGCAATTGGGTCACAAACAATTTCTCTTCTGTGTTTGAGCATTAGATGGCATCTGATTGGATTAGGTATCAATGCCGATACACTCCCAACATCATCAAAATGAATGCAATATGATGTCTGACACTGGCTGGCTGCCTCTTGTGCTCATTGAGTCCTTTCTGACTCCTGCTGCTCTCATTTCCCATGTGTTCTGGCCACTTGCTATTGTTGAACAATTGAATGGCTAATGTGCATGGGACTGGACCAATGAACGTAGGCCTGGGTTTAACAAATCACAATACACATTGGGCCAAATGAAAGTACAAATTTTGGTAACAGGTTACAACACACTACACCTGTGGGTTCGATTACTTGAGGGAACTGCATCAGTGGAATGGTGCTTCTGTGTTCTAATTGCTGATTGCATCTCTTCCAATCGTGTGATGATATTTGCAAATGTTGGCCTCTTTTCGGGGTTATGGTCCCAACACTCCTGTAACAACCTGGTGACAATTACATACCCACAAGTTAAAATCAAAGTCAACCATGCATGTCATGGTACAAACTGACTATAGGTCTGGTGCATGGTGCATTGTGGCGATAGAAAGCAAGAAAAATCCAAAAAACAGACAGAAAGGAAAGAGACTATGGTCATTAAACTCTGCTTGCTGTCCCAGTGCACCCCCTTCCCTCCTCTGCTAATTTGAACAGAGAAAGAGTAGTTCAAGGAAGAGCAACGGGACTGAGGGATTCAGAAAAGCTACAGAGCAGAGGTTGATACCTTCAAAGAGAGCTTGTGGTATGTGTGGGGCTTACCTTGACACAATGGTTCTTTCCAAGTGTTTTCCAGAAAGCTCTTCAAACAAATAAGAACTTTATGTTGCACATAAAACTTACATCTTAGCAAAGCTAGGGCTTTCAAATCATCCCTGAGACACACAATAATTGCATAGAAACGGCAGCTAATTTGATGCTTTCAAAAAGAGCCTCCCTTTGAACAAAACAACATACAGTTGGACAATTTGAGAAAGTAATAGAGAAAGAGACTCACTGCTTCATGCCCTTGGGATACGAATTGACAGTAAAAGGTGGGCGCTGGCCTTCCTTTGCTCGAGCTATGGCAATCTCTTTTGGGTACTGAAACCTTGATGCAGGTCCCCCTTCAAACATCTACACACAATCATCAAGTCAGCTGTTGAAAAAGTTGACTTGACAAACTTCTGGATGCCAATTTCTCTGTAGTCCAAATTAAAACCAGGAGTGAACATATTAGGGCTGGAACATGGGAGAGAACAAGACGAACAGACCTCTTGGACAATAATGCCAAAGGAGAAGATGTCAACTGTTTCATTGTAATGTTTGTGCAGAAACACCTCTGGAGCCATATACCGATCTGCTCCACAAAAAATCCACAACCATTACTTCAACTAAAAATCCTTTATAACCCCAACCCCTGAACATTAACAGCTTCCAGCCAAAACTACACAACCTTTCAACAGAAATTGTAGGTGGTGGGTAAGATTCAAAGTGAAATATATGTGGACCCTAGAAGAATACCCAAGAGAGTATCAAGAGAGAGATAGGGAAAAAGAAATAAAACCACTTACAAGATCCCGTTTCACCTGTCATCTCATACAAGTCAGCCCCCCCATCTGTAGTCACTGGTCCAATAAACTTGCCCAGGCCAAAATCCGCTACTTTCAAATGGCCCGCTTCATTCTCAAGCAGATTCCTGTCTCCAAAATTGTGATTCTAACTCCTCTTGAAATCCTTATCCTAATGTTCCAAGAAGAGTTCCACCCAAGACAAAGAAAAACATGGGGGAAAACTCCAAATGCAAAGAACATGTGATATTCCAGTGCACCAGACAAGCATCCATATCATTAGGGCTATGTCTTTTGTGTATAAAAAAGACCCAGGATATTACCTGGGTTTGAGATCTCGATGAACCACAGCATCTGGTTTATGCTGATGCAAATAATTCATTCCTCTGCAAAACACAACAGTAGTTGTTGCTACTAATAATGCACACAACATCAAATGTTTCACAGTTGTACACATAGGAGACTACAGCTGGAATTACATGGGGAAAAACAATTCTCCTTCCACAGACTCAAAAGAGGTTGTGCTTGCAATTATGTCATAGTTGGACCTTAGGACCTCTGATAGCAAGAAGCAATGAGAGTACCTTGCAATATCAAGGGCAAATTGCACAGCAGTTCCAGCCTCTAGTCGACCACTCTTTTCCATATGAGCATACAGATCACCCTAACAATCAAGACACAACATATTGTGAATGATCAAGAAATGTCAACATGGGTGTAAGAGGAAAAGAACTTTGGCCAACCCCTTTATATTTCCTTGCAAGCCAATCCAGACAAGGACCGATGCAGGAGAGATACAGATTATGTCCAGCATGGCATGTTACTCTTTTTGGTAGGCCAAGTTGGTAACCTAATATTGAGAACACAAACCCTACCATTTTAAGAAACTGTCCCTCAGTGTCCACCACGACAGGTTTAATGCACTCAAGGGAACTCTCTTCAATTTGTACTGATTTTAACAGAAATTTTACAAAGCTGTCTGTACCAAAATAGCATTAGGTCACTTTCAAGATCAAGAATAACCAAAACATGTGTATCCTTGGTTGTCAAACATACTACACATACTCGGACATGTTGGCATTTACAATAGAAGATTAGGCTCCTATCACCAGCAGTTTGTGACTTAACATGGCAAGTAAGAATTCCTCTGACCATCATATGTCACATAACTTGTCAACAGAAAAGTGAGAGAGAGAATTTTTACTTTGGGAAGATATTCTGTAACCATGACTAGGGGTTGGGTTTTTGTGACTGCACCAAGGAATTGCACTACATTGGGATGAGAGAGTTGTGCCAGCATTGCCAGTTCACCAATGAACTCCTTCCTGTTCACCATCACAAAGAGAACTGCGACTTTGTTTCACAATTTTTAAAAGATAGTACTCTGGCAGTCATTGATGACATAATAGGAAAGGAAGGCTTCTATGGGATATAAATTCTGAAGACATGCCATACTGTTGGAGCTTTTTAGCTTTATACAGTCCTCATGAAAGAAACCAAAGTCATCAGCAGCTGAAGAAACTCACACTATTTGGGGATTATTTGCGAGAGGAGCTAATATGGTCTTAGCTGCAACTGTTGTTCCACGCCACTTTGCCACACAGATCTCTCCAAAAGCACCCTGTGAGTTGATACCCAGTAGAGTTCAACAAACTCCTCATGATCAACTGAACAACAACTGCTATGAGACTGATGGAAGCTTGTCAAATTTGGTAATCATGCCAAATGATGCATGAAGATGATCCTCTGCCCAAGTGCTGAGGAGGCACAAGTCCCAGATCCCTGTACAAAATTTTCTTTCCTGCCCTACATAGGAAATCACCTCCAAAAGAAAGTTTTCTGAAAGATGGCACCTTGCCAATAGGTCGTTTGAACTCCAATTCAGATATTGGGATCTCATAGTCTGGAACACTTGACACCTGGTACACAGAAACATCTCATTAGAGCAGATGATACCAAAAACCATAGATGAAACTTGAGACTGAAACCGGATGTCAGATAAGCAGAAACTAGTCAACTGATCATTGCATCTGTGTCCTTGAATTTCCAAAGATAAAATAACAATGAAATTGCAGACTTGTATAAATCTGCTATAACTTGGGGCAACCTATCTATAAAAACATGTATGCTGAGTGTGTCACATTTTCAGAAGCAACAGGAAGATTTGATCATGATGTCAGCTAGCACTCAAGAGGCACAGATAACCCAAAACCTAAAACTATCCTCATTCAAGACGATACAAGCTTGTTGTGGGTAGGCTTTCATTTCAGGCTTTTATCTTGCCTCAGTACAAGAAAGCATCTAAACCTAAGTACATAAATAGCACTCAGCTAGAAACCCAGCTAGTCACTGACAACAATGCCCATGTTCAGCACTCAGCTGGGATTGATCAAGACCCAATGATGGGAAAAAAAACCCATAGAAGCATTGAGAAGTCTGTCTAACAACCTGGGCTACCTTCAGATCAATGGTAATACAAGAGAAAGAGATGTTCAAACCTTCACAACACCACCATGCTCCCGCAGAATCTCACATATTTCTGTATGTCCATACTCCACAGCATTTGCCAATGGCTGCACGCACACAAGTTTATGTCACCATCCACATCTCTACTAGATACTCCATAGTTTTCTTTCTTGCCCACTCTAAATATTTCCTGGTCAAACATGTGAGGCTGAAGATTTGTATTGTTCCAATTTAGTTGTTCCAGAAATGGCACATTGTCTGCTGAAACAAACATATTAAGTTGTGACCATAGCTACAATGCCTTTCACTTATCCCTCAGACATCTGCCTGACTCACCGTATCACCTTTGCGATCAATAGGGTTCACATTTGGTTTATGTTTCAAAAGCAGCTTCAATGCAGGCACATGACCTTCACTTGCGGCCAAATGCAGAGCTGTTCGACCATCGTAGTCTGCAGAATCCACAGCCAGACCACCTTGCAGAATGGTCTCAAGCCCTGCCAGATCTCCTTGGCTGGCAGACAGCAGCAACTTTCCAATCTCTTCCTCTTCTTGAGCTCTTCTTGCTCCTGCCATATTGCCCACCCCCTCCTCGAGCTGTTGAAGAAGAACCCCTATGCCACAAAAAATGCACTGCAAATGTTCTGCAACTCCCACTTTGAAGCCCAAATTGTCTTTGAAAATTTAAAAGCCACTCTGCAACTCTCAACTGAAGCTCGAATTCTCTCTCTCAAAATTCCAAAACCCACTCTGCAACTCCCCCTTTGAAACCTGAATTCTCTCTCAAATTCCAACAACCACTCTGCAACTCCCCCTTTGAAACCCAAATTCTCTCTCAAATTCCGAAACCCACTCTGCAACTCCCCCTTTGAAACCCGAATTCTCTCTCAAATTCCGAAACCCACTCTGCAACTCCCCCTTTGAAACCCGAATTCTCTCTCAAATTCCAACAACCACTCTGCAACTCCCCTTTGAAACCCAAATTCTCTCTCAAATTCCGAAACCCACTCTGCCCTCCCACTTTGAAGCCCGAATTCTATCTCAAATTCCCAAAAACACTCTGCAACACCCACTTTGAAGCCCAAATTCTCTCTCAAAATCCAAAACCCACTCTGCAACTCCCACTTTGAAACCCAAAAAACTGTCTCTCATAATTCAAGAATCAAAGCCCACCACCAAAAAAAAACCCCCAAAAACCACCCTCCCCTCTCTCTGTGTGCGGACATATAATACTTGAATTTATGAATGCAAACCAAGTGTCTGCTGAGCTAGATTGCTTCTTCTGCTTTCTTCCTGCTTCATGCAACTCGGTTTAAATCTTCTCGACTCGACTTGAATGTACCCCCAGAAATACCCAACTTCCAAAAACAGGAGATAAAAATTCAGTCACCAGCAGCCCAGTTGGAAGTTGGCACCCACCATTTCTGGACATCCTCCTCTCTCTCTTTCTCTTCAACCACAACATATGACAGTATAATGGGTACGTAGGTAAGTATATCGAGTATCCACTCTCCTCACCACCCTAATCCATCGCCAGAAAACTTAGTCTTTTGTTTTCTGGGAAAACGATCAAGGAAAAATGGGGAAACGAGCAAGTTTGAGACAATTATGCATGAACCCACCCACCAGTGAGTACCACCACCATCATCAAAACGACAAAAGATCCAAAAGGGATCAAACGATCAATCAAATCAATCAATGTTTGAGAGTGAAATAAGCTAGTGGAAGAATTTCAATCCCCGTTTAGAAAGCTCCACAAAGGTGGTAGAGAGCCAAAAACAACCCTTTTTCTGCGCCGAGCACATTTCCCGTAATTGGGGGCTTCACTCACGCATTGGACGACAAGTGTAGGGTAAAGCCCAGGTTTAGGGTTTAGGGTAGAGCCCCAACTCTTTGGCTAGGCCTAGCTCTTTTCTCAGCTCACCCATCTCAATAATATTTCAATCCTAGATGGCTTAACTTTAGAGTTCTTGTGAAACTCAATTGTAATAAAATTGTTTTTACTTTTCAAAACAAGTGAACTAGCAACCCCTATATGTATCTGTAACACACTATAAATTCAATGACTTTTGCTCCATTGGTTCAAAATTTGTGAAATTACAAATTTGCTTACTACCTCATCAAGGGCTTATGGGTGATACTAAAAGCAAAGTGGGGTTCCTATAGTTTGGGAAGCTTGTAACATGATTGTGAATTTTTTGGTCGTGATAGTTTTTGTGTTTGCGTGAACTAAGTTATAGTTCCTTTTTCCACTAGATTTGAATATTTTGCACTTGAATTTATCATTTGTTTCAAAAGGAAAAAATTAATTAAGCCCTACTTTCAAGGGCATGTGGTCACTTTGCACAATATGATTAATAGATAATTTTTCATTTTCGTTTGTGTGAAGTAAGTGAAACAAAACTAGTATTGCATAAATATTTGATTTTGAATCAAGTGTTATGAAAGAAGAATAGGGCCTTGTTTCGAACAAGACTAAAATCCAAAGAACCATTTTGAGAACAACACCAAAGGTTCCATCCTAAAAAAGTTTTAAAATTTTATTTGCATTGATCTTTACCCATTGGTGTCAATATTACAAGAAAATGTGATTTTTCTCACACAATAGGCCATAGGTCATGACACCTGTGTGAGGTGAACTTTGTGGTTTCATCCATCCCAAGGTACAATATTTGAGTTTTATAGTGGCATATATTACATTAAAATTGTAATTTGGCATTAAATAATGAAACTTATTCCATTAATGTCAAATTACAAATTTTGTAATGTAATATATGCTAAAATAAACACCACACTTCGGACATCATAATGAATGAAATCACAAAATTTACCTCACACGTGTCATGACCTACAACTTATTATGTGAAAAAAACCATAGTTTTTTTGAATGCAATGCATTGTTTTGCATCATTAATTCCAAGGCCTCCATATGTAAATAGGTGCTCCAATAGTCAAATATATTATTCCTATTAAGGTAAAACCATCAAAATAAGCATAATGAATCAATCACAACCTAAAAACATCATTACATAAAGTCAAAACATGCATTTCATGATTAAGACATATTATGACTATGTCCTGGTTGTAGTCATAAAATCATATGTCATTAATTGTATTCTTGTAATTGTCATTATGACTACAATATTACAATTACATCAATACATGTGTCTCATTTATAAAGCAATTTATTAATTCGATACCTAGAAAACACCATATTCAACCATATCGTCTTGGTTCAGAAGATTTTTTTTCAATAGATTCTATCATTTTTAAATAAAATTTTGAAATATTTTTTTTTTAAAAACTAAAATTAGATTTTTTTGTTGATTTTCGAGAAAAAAATTGCCTGCTTTTAATTTTATAACCTTTTATAACCTCAAAAAAAAACCACTAACAAATAGGCTACACCCCTTGAATGGTGGAACATGGCATTGGGTAATGATACAAACATGGGTATCATTTAAAATTTGGGGTTAGGCTTGAAATCATTGCTTTTGGATTATGTGCATATTTCTAAAAACTTGTTACATTGTCTTCAAAAACATTATGGAAGAATTGAAGATTTGTTGGATTGTGCTCTAACATTTGTTGTGTACAACACCATGAAACACAAGCCTTTAAGGTGCATAACAAAATGGTGCCTTATCATAAGCATTGGCACTTGTAGAAAATGGTGTTTCTTGATAATGGACAAACATCATCAATGCTCATGAAAGCCACCTTTGTCCCGCCATGGTTCTAAAAGTGAAATTTCATACAGCCTTGATTTGCATGGAATCAATTTAAGTTCATTTGCATTGCCATGTGTTTCAAGGTGATGTTGATCCTTCAACATCTTTGTGAAATTTGGCCTCTTCATCTCAACATTAGGCTAAGTTGTTCAATTTCTCCACACTTAGGAAGTGTTCCCATACAATCATGAAGTTGGAGATGACCTTGAATGAAGCATCTCACAAACTACATTTGAAAGCTATAAAAAAAGAATTCCAAAGGTTTTGTTTTCAACCAACAAAAAAGGTTTCATACAATGTTTCATTTTGGCTACGACTTACACAACTTTTGATCAAATATGTTTATTTGTGTGAAATGAACATTCAATAGGAGTTTGTTACCTAGTTCCTTTAAAGGTTATTGTAGTCAAATACAACTATGTATGGATATGTTCAGTTCAACATTAAGCAAGGATTGTGCTTCATGAAAAATTACCATCTAGATGGAATCACGAGTGGATTCATGGTGAAATTGTTTATGTGGTTTCTCCTTGATTTCACTATTATGCTCCAACTTCTTCAATCGCCTTCTATGTCTTATTTTTTCACAATTGTGGTGTGGAATTCAATGAAGAAAAATAAAATAACTTACAATGATTTTTCTTTTGCTTTCTAACATTAGTAAAATTCCTTGGGTTTAGAGATTGGCATTGGCATTGTAATCATTATGTAATTGTAAATCATTTGAATAAAGTGAAATACAAAACTAAAAAGATCAAAAGCTTTTCCTCTTCAACTTTCAAGCAAATGAACTATGTTCAACATGAAAAGGATCTCCCTACAACCTTATATGTTTATTTTTAGTCCAAATTTTCAATCACTTGAACCTACTATGTTGAAATTGTTAATTTACCCAAAGTACTCCATGTCTACGAAGAAGGTGATTCATATTTGAAATATAGTGCTTATGATCTTTTAACATTGGATCAAGTGTAGATGGTAAAGGACCTTTTTCAAAAGAAATATTCTATGTTGTTATTTGAATTATTCTTCCAAATTTACATGCACACTTACAATTTTATCACTTATATTGGGTCTAGATATTGAAACCCATAACTTTCTAGATTCATTTTGTTTTATCATTTTTTCATTATGTTTGATGATCTAAATAATGACTTACTAAACATAACAATAAGATGCACTTGAAATGCATCAATGACATAATACAACCCTAAAGCCAAAATTACAATGGTAGATCAATGGTAATCAATCACCTTTCCTTTGACATGTGTGTTAAATCAAAGTTTAAATTGTCAGAATTAGGGTGTACAAGACCTATCAATTTCCCATTGTCAAAATCCTACACTTATTCATATGTTTTTCCTCTACACATAAATTCTAGTTCTCAAATGTTTATTACTGCATATCATGATGAGATTACAAGTCACATTTGTGAAGAGAAATTTCAACAATATTTTACTTGAACATTCAAATTAGAACTTGAAAAAGGAAAATGTTATGATATGATTTGGGGGGGTGAGGGTTTGTTTCTCAATTTCCTTTGGAAAACTTGCAATACAATAAAAAGCATTGAACAATGTTGGACAAATCTTATTCCCTACCAAGTTTGTGATGGCAGACATTATTATAATGATTTAAAATGGTTCAAAATTTGTGTATTCTAAACACTACAACGACATCAAAAACATGAGTTTTTACCAACACATGTGATTAATTAACATTTCAATCTCCATTATAATTATTTTTCACTACATAAATTAATGTTTATCAGTTGAGACCATAGCATTTTCTTTGGAAGCAACCTACAACAAATATTTAGAAGGAAATTGTTGTTATTAGGAGTGCATTTTAGGAATTTAAATGATGTGCATGAAATGTTTTTGGCTTTCTAGGCATTGTAAAATACAATATAAAACAACCAAAATGTTATTTGTGATCCATGTTTGGTGTAGGGTTTAATAATTGATTTATTATATATTTGTTATATGTGTGATGTTTTTACCCTCAATTATGTGGAATACACTTGGGGTGCAATACAAAATCAATAATGCATCACGTTGTTTAGACTAACTTTATTTGTCAAAAACCTTTTTTCTATAGGTGGTTTAGGGTTTAGGGTTTAGGGTTTATCATTATGTTGTAAGTTATGAATTGATGAAAATTATTTTTGTCTCTAAGGATTGCAAACTCTAAAAGATGATCACCATAGGTGGTCCTAATGATGAAAAATATCTACTATGCAAGATTTCATTAGTGTTTAAGGTTATCTCCTCTTGAATTTGCATCATCCTTGTTTTGGTTATGTCATTTTCTTCATGAGCATTGGAAAGATATAAATGCAATGAAAAAATGATTGATGTTGTGAGTTTGACTAGATGCAAGTGTGACTAAAAAACAACTTTGACATATGGGTGTTATGTGAAAGTTGTTATCCTTAATCAAGTATGTGCAATCGTACATTGAGAAACATAACTATGTATGTTCATGCCCCTTCCATCTTTTCCATACCTACTATTTGTGTTGTGATGGCATTTTAAAACAATATTACACCAAAACAATATGATTTTTGAATGATTATGACATTTTGTGGATACTACCCAAATTTAACCATCTAGTCATATGCATCATGCTTATGTTCCATTTAAGCAACTTTAATCATGATCATGACAACATGATTGTACTTATGATTACATCAACTTGATAGTCATTTTGAAAGAATTTCAACTATCCTAGGTAACTAGGCTTAGTAGGTAATTAGGTATGCCAAATAGGTAAATAGATAGGCAATTAAATGTTATGGACATTAAACATTAAATGTAATTCCTAAAAAACTCCAAAGAATATGTTCAAAAGTTTTTAGAAGACCTCATTAATGAATTTTTTTAAAATTTTGATATAAGTTTTCTAAAAGATGTAATTGGTAGAAACTTTAAAAAGATTGTTGATGAAAAAATTTCAAAAAATGTAGTTGTGAAAGCTTTTAATGGATGTGTAATTAACAATAGATTCTAAAAGGTTGTTTACTAAAAGTTTATAGAAAGTTTAGTTGGCAAAACTTTCTACAAGGTTGATGAACCTCAAGAATGTTCCATGGGATACTATAAGTAAAGATCTTGATGACATCACCCTTTAATCTTGCCAATGCAAATTTTGATTCTTGTACTCCTATTCCATCCCATACCTAGTTTGTACCATGCATTTTTTAAACACTAAATTTTTCTAGTTATTGTTTTTTTTCATTACCAATTTATTTGTTTTATTAGTTCAATATAGTCTTTTCCTTTGTTTTGTTTTTAACAACATAGATTTCAAGGTGATGGACATCTTATGTAATTAAGGTTAGAATGTGATCATTTTTCTTTTATACAAATATAAATGCAATAGGTTTGTAGACAATTATGAGCAAAATATAATACAATTTTTTTTGGAATAGATTAACATAGTTTGCTTATGTACTAACTTCTCCTTTCTTTGAAGAAAAAGAATCAAAGATTCTAGAATTCGAAGGTCAATCAAATATTTAAGTCCTTAAGGTAGTGTTTCAAAACCTGTAAAAACCATTATAATGACCAACAAAGAAATTTTTTTTATCAATAACATCTTTGAGAATTCATGTTTGTTAAATACTATACAAAGACCATAATTCAATCAATATGCATATTTTGTTATGCCTCACTTATAATTTTTATTTTGTGAATTATTAGAACATATAGTTCAATTCCAATGTAAAACTATATGAGCATTCATGCAAGTTACATCTTGACGTAGGTTTGTTATATTAATTAGTTTGTTGGACTCAAATATTATTTGCATCATAAAGTGGGTTGTTTAAAATTTTGAGAAAATGATTACATACTTATCTATAACCATAGTTAGAAGTTCATGGAGTCATTAAGGAATCATGGTGTATTAGCAAAGTAATAAATTGGCTATTAATAATGAAGGTGGCGGTTTGTCAATTCACCCCACTCAAGGTTTTTATCGGGTGGGTTAGTTTTGATTTTGATTGAACTAATGGAATGGTTTACTTTGAAACAAATATATTGTTAAAACTTTTATGCAATATAATATATGAAAATATTATACTCCATGTTTAATGTAAAACCTAAAAATGTTTGCTCCAAGGTTGGATTGCAAATAGTTTATGAAATCATCTTAATTATTTGCTTCTTTGGAAAAGGATCTAAATAGTTTACAAACAATGTTTGAATGTCACTTGAAACTTTCATATACCACATCAGTTCTCCATGTAAACTTTAGTAGAATAAATTAGTGTTGGGTCCAAGCATGGTCATTAGTAAATTAGACCGTTCTTGTTCTTTGCAGCATAAATGGAAAATAACCATCAAGTAGGCCTTAATATATTGAGCTTAAAAATATTATTTAATTCAATATTTAATATGAACACACTTTGTGACTTTGTTACAATTATATTTTAAAATCACATGTTTAAAGTAGGTTTAATATAATTCATCAAAATAAAACAAAGTTCATAACCTACAAAATAGGTTGCAAGTAGATGAAATATTCTAATCAAAATACATCAAACGAATTTTATTTGTAAAATTATAAAAGAACAAAATATTTATTAATCAATTTTGGGACTACTTATTACCTTTTTTATTACACAAAACATTTTCAAATTTTGTGTTCAACTAACCACAAACTCAATGAAGGCATGGATGTTTTCATAACAACACTTTAAAAGGTTTTGAATTTACTTTCTTGTGTTTGTGTTGAAGGTTGCCATATTTTAAGAACTTCATTTTAGGCAAGATATTTTTTTGGTATAGTTTACCATGCTTTCACCATGCTATGAAACCCCAAAATACTTGGCAAACATGCAAATCCTCTAAATTGTCCAAGCCTAATGGATTAGCCTGATTGATGTTTTTTTTTTGGGTTTCACATGTCAATATTGTATTATTGGTTTTCTATCAACTTTATTGTGTTATTGTTGGAGTTCATAAATTACAAGATTATTATCATGTGGAGTAATTGATCAATATCATTTTCCCCCATTGCATTTTCTTCCTAGTGTTTTTGTGCGAGTCATTGATGTGCCTTATAATTTGCAAGGTAGTTTGTGTTAGTGAGTGTTGGTTCACTCTAATTATGCTCATATAGGAAATGTGTAGTTGGTACAACTAATGAACTAGGCCTAGTCTAGTTAATTATGAAATTGCCACCATTGTTTAATGAAGTTGTTTTTTGTGATGTTTCCACTAAAGTTCATTGTATGGTTCAAGAATTTTCATCAATCATAAGTATGCATTTATAGATTTAGAAAAATCCTCATTTTTTGTCTATAAATATATGTATAAAAATGTTGCTCATATATATGTTTCAAAATCCTCTAATGGTGGTTTTGAAATGTTTAAATTTTTTCAATTGAAAACCTTGGGGGGAAAATGAATTAGAGGTTACCATTTTTGTTTAAATAATGATTAACTATCAATGACTATTATGTTATATGTTGGAAAATTTTCATAGTTGTGGTCAAGATTAGTTTGGGCCATGTCTTTTCCCAAGATGCAAGTCAATAAACCATGTTGGAATACCAACATATCATGTTTTGGTTTGCAATTTCCTTATGCACCATGCATAACTTATAAAATTATTTCTATATGAATCATTTAATTATTTTCTTCACGTCAAACATGAATTTTTTAACGTCATTTGTTCATTTATATATATTATTAACACATTGAATTGAACCACATCTTTTTGCAAAAAGGTAACACATGTGTTTTTGGTAGAAGATCCTTGGTCACAATGCATTGTTAATGGTTGTGGGTCTTTGCAATCTATGTTTCATAATGTAATTTTTGTGTACATAGAAGGAAGATGGGTATTATGGGTTTCAATTTAAGATCTCTTAGTGTTACATGCATTTTGGTTCAATAACATTAAATTAAAACATGAAATGTGAAGAAAACTACCACAATTCTTGATCATAGTGCATAATGTTAGCAATGCTAACAAAAATGTACCCCTTTTTTATGTCTTCTTTATTGTGATTTTCTTTTTTTTTAATCTATGTTAGGTTCAACAAATGAATTATCTAATTGATCACCTATCCAAAGGTATCCTTATAGTGATTAATTAATTTGTTTGTGGACTATTTTTGGGGGACTTTATGGTTTACATATGTCGTCCTTGAATATAAGTTTGCATTTTTTATAGTTTTCAAATGGGTCTATTTTGATTAACTGGATATCAACATAACCAACTATTTTGGTTCATATAATGAACTATACCACAACTAAGTTGTAATTTTCCCCCATGATTCACAATTACAAATTATTTGTCCTTATACAAATTCTAGGAGATGCTTTCATTATTGCTCTTGGAGTTGAATGGTGACCACTATTTGTGCATAACATATAGTCATCATTTTAGTTAGAATTATGTGCATATTACCCTAGAATTTAAGTTGACATTACATGTATTCTTGTACCATGTTTTTAAAAATGTTCATGTTGTCACTATAACTAGGTCCTAAAATGTTTAAGGTTTCTAATAATGTCAACATTCTAATAATTATGTGATTTTCTGTGAATCTCCTAATTAAAGATTAATGTTTTGTCATAATTTTCAATGATAAAATGAGCATTGTACATTGGAAGTGGTATTTTTTTATTGTAAAAATTTATCAAATTATGTTTATCTATTTAAAAGATTTAATTTTTTTATAAAGATTATGTGCATTTTTTTAGTTTAGTAATTATTAATAATGTTGTTAAATTGTTACAAATTAGTTTGAAAATTATGCATTGTAAGTGCCAATTTCGCTTTATCAAGTCAAATGTCCAATTTTATGTCATGAAGAATATTTTCTTAGTGCATCACATGGTTATATGATTTTTTTTGGTTTAGTAGTATAGCTTTAATGGTCAAACAAGTAAACAAATTTTCTATTGTTTCAACTACAATAGTTAATCAAATTAGTACATATTATTTTAGTAATCCAATGTTAGAAAGAATTCATTACTTATTTAGTTTGAAAAAAACTTGCATCACAAATGACCTACTATTTGATCAATGAAATGATCTTACATTGTTTGTGGGTGCATATCTATATCAAATTGAAAGATTATGTTTTAAGATGCATTGTTATATCGAAAAAAAGAAAGTTTTGTGTTGTAGCTGTGAAACACAATGCGTTGTTATTAATCAAATACCTCCAACATTGATGTGGCATGTTGTTCAAATTGTTGTGGATAACCCTTTTGTAGTTGTATCAACATGTGTGTTAAACTAATCTTGCAAGCCTTGGTTATTATGCAAGGCATTGAACATGACAATTGTAACCACCTTGAAATTTTAAGAGGAAATAAATAATCATGTTATATGACATAACACCTTGGATGATGACATGTGTTAGGAATGATGCACGTGGATTAGTTGGCTATCAACATCAAAGATCCTTTTTTAAACCTTTTTTTTTTTTTGGGGCTAAAATTTGAGTCGAATTTTTTTGTAACATGTTATGTTTTATATTGGATCTTCAATAGAAGAACATGCACATCATGTTATCATAATTCATTATTCATGAGGAAAGGGTTTTCATTGTCCAAAAACATGCTTAGAAATCTTATGCCTAATGCTACTAAAATGTTATGAACAATTGAATTGTATGTAAATGGCTCCAAGCATTTCAGAATCAAATCAAGAAGATACTAACGAACAATCTAGCTTGAAAATATTTGAGATGGCAAGTTGTGATGATGAGCAACAAAGGAGAGTGTGAATCAAAAAGTTGTTGTCATTTCAACTTTGGCACGTTGACATGAAGTACATCAAGTGCCCTTTGCAACGGTCCTTTGCAATGGTGGAGGAAGCATAAAACTATGTATCCTATTCTGACTTTACTTGGACGACAAATATTGAGCATTTCAATGTTTCATATTGAAACAAAAATAAAATTTTCCTCGTCAAATATTCTTACAAACTTGTGCACCATTTTGGTTCCAAATCCACTAATCAACCTTTTTTTCTGTTTGTGCAATTTGATACAATTGAAAGCTCAATTTAAATAACTCATTTTAAATTAGTTTCATCTTTTGGTTATCTTATAACTATTGCACATTTTTTTGACGAGAGTTATTAAATGCACTTTGAGATCTTGCATTTGTTCCTAAATTGGGAAATGGAGAATTTAAAAAAAAAATGAACACCACTTAACCAACTTAAAGGTGTGTCATTCCTACAATGTAAGGCTTAGGACAAGGCTACAATAATTTTTATAGTTTTGTCCTAGTTTGGAAATTGTTTAGGTCCATCATAATGTTCAATTTGTGATTTACTTGTGTTTTATGGTTAGGGGAGTGTCCCCAAAATACAAAGGAAAAAAAATGAATTGGTGTTTTATGATTGGTAAGGGTCAAGAGTTGAGGGACATTCCCTAAATGTAAGGCCTGATGGACAAAGCTTGATGGGGGTTGTTTAGGGTCTCCCCAAGGGACAAGGGTAGGGACAAACCCTCATCCTAGACCCCTTCTTTGGGGACCGTCCCCACCCAAGGGCCTTACCCAACACAGCTTTCAAACCCAAACCATCAAACCCTAACTATCTTCCTTTGGCATCTTCTCTCACTTGGTATGTGTTTGATTTGGTGTTTTTGGGAGTTGCTTTCGACAATCTCGTGGGTTTCGTGGTCTCTTGATCAGCGTTGCACTGCTGCGGAGGAAGATTGTAACTGATCTTAATGCGACAAATACAAGCAGATTTGTTTCTCAAAAAGTTCTGGTTTTAAGCGCATCGTCTTTTGACACCGGATTCATCACATTTTCTTCTCAAAGGATGAGTTGCTAAATTCGTTAGGAGGGGATGAGGCGTTGGTGGAGTAGAAGATGAGTGTGGAGTTCTGGAATCGTACGCAGATTCGTGGCATTCAGAACCAAGGCAGCTGAGCCCTGGGAGAAGCTTCAGCAGGAAAAGTCTGTGTACAGAAACCATAGAGTGTTTTAGGGTTTTGCATAAGCGTTCGACTCCGGCCTCGGACAGCAGGGGACGGAAGACATGACATCGACAGGCTCCGTTGTTGGTATGTGCTGTCATTTCTTTTGCTGATAGCAAAGAACTTCGCTGAATCCCTCTTCTTGTGTCCATCCGTTGAAGGTCTTGTGGGCTGCTGCAGTTCCTAGAAGCTTCAGATTACTGGAAGAGCTCGAGAGGGGAGAGAAAGGGATTGGAGATGGCACTGTGAGCTATGGAATGGATGACGGTGATGACTTATTCATGCGCTCTTGGACTGGCACCATCATTGGCCCTAATCACGTAAGTGTTGGAACTTGGCCTTCTACAGCTGACACGATGGGCACCCTGAGTGCAGTTACGGCCGCAGATGTAGTTGTAGATATGTGATCAGTCTTCCTCTCTGGAAATGTTTTGCTCCTTTTTGGAATCAAGTCATGAGATGGCTTGAGCGGTCGATCAGTTTTCTGATCATTGTTGCTGCTCTCACATGCAACTGGTGCAGTCAGTACATGAAGGCCGCATATATACAGTGAAGCTTTTTTGCGATAAGGATTATCCAGATAGGCCTCCAAGCGTCAAATTTCACTCACGGATCAACATGACATGTGTGAACCAGGAGAATGGAATGGTGAGCACGGCACTGCAAGAGGGACTGTTTGCCTTCATTGCTGCTGGAAATTAGGGTTAGGGTCTCTCGTCACCAGCAGATCTAATTCTGCTTTTTCTGCTTTTCTAATGTATAATGACAAACTGTCTGTAAGATCTTAGACCAAATGTTTCAAGAGCAATCCACCTCCTACAAATGGCTCTTGTAACTTCTACAGTAAGTAAAAGCTGGGTGTGCCTTCTGCCAAGTTATAGGTGCATGCAACAACTATTTGTGTTGTGTTCACATATTTAGAACCCTCATTGTCCAAGCAAACTGATAATTCTATACTCTTATAAACCATTATACATACATAAATTTTTGTTGAAAAGTGTTATGATCTACCAATTCTGAGGAATCTGAGATGCCAGAGTTCGTCTTCTGGAATGGCCAGCTGATTTCATGATTTGTAGGTGGATCCAAGATACTTTTCAATGCTTGCACAGTGGCGGCGTGAATACACAATGGAGAGCATTCTGACAGAGCTCAAGAAGGAGATGGCATCCCCTGCCAACCGCAAGCTGCAGCAGCCTGCTGAGGGCAGCACGTTCTAAATTTTTCCAGGTTGGTGCATCAATCAGTCGAGATTTTACCTTAAGAAAGAGTAGAGTTCAGGGTGTTGGGTTTCTTCTTCATCAAGTCAATAGTTCAGAAAGATATTGATCTTTCACAACAGGAGAACTGAACTGTTGTAATTAACAGCTTACAATTGTTATAACATTTTGGTGTTTATGAGTTTGAATGGGCATTATGGGTGGCTGAGAAAGGTATGTAAGGTGATTAGTATTAGAGAGTGCTCCTTCAAAAACTTGATACATGTAGATTTTGTGATAATGAACTTTGGACCCAAATTCATGTTGTGCTATTTTGCCTAGACATTTTGACATTACTGCCAATCCCTGGCTATAAACCAGGTTGAGAACAAAGTTCTAACTGCCAGATTAAGCTCTTGTATTTTTTGTGTGTTGATTGGCAACTTATGTCCATGTACTATGGGAGTTGACTATGGCACAGCATAAGTCAGATGAAAGTTCTTGCTATATCAGGTGTTAGTGGGCACTTGGAGTCAGAGGTGTCATATTTCATCTCTTTATTCACACACCAGTTGCTGAAACTGTTGACATTGATTTAAAGTGGTCGTTTTGGACTTTGAGGTTGACTTGGAGCTTGAGTTACTGGAGAGCCAACACAGACCTAAATCCTTTGGAAGGTTCTATTCTTGGAGCTTCATTGGTTAGTTTTCCCTTTACTGTGAAGGTCTTAATCATATGATTATGATTGAAACTCTATAAGAGTGTGAGAGCAACAATATTCTTGCACCAGAATTTTGAGGAGTTTGCCTTCAATTTTTCAGCTATACATTTCAAGGCCTTGTGTGTGACAGATATTTTAGGTTACGTCATGAGTTCTTTATGAGGTTTCTTACTAATGTTGTGTGGTCATTTCAATGTTTAAGAACAATGGTTTTGTGTCTTATAAACCCTTTAATTTAAAAAACGTATTGTAATTAAAAAATATTTTACTATTTTAAAGAACTTGTCCAGTTTTGATTTCTTTTGTATTTCATTATTGCAAGTTCCTTGCAAAATTGATTATCTTCTAACCCATAATCAAAGGTTATATGCAATGGTTCTTTAGTCTCAAGAACTTGGCAATGTGTTGCCAAAGAATCAATGTTGTGTAATTTTTGTTTGGATGGGTATGTGATGAAACAACTGAAGGAAAGAAAGACAGAGAAATTGTGTGAGCTACCTCAAAAATCTTGCAACACTAATAAAAAGTTTGACCTTCAAAAAGTTTCACAAGGAGACTAAATTTCATAGCTAGTAAAACCATTTAAAGGTGTAAAGAGACAAGAAATGACTCAAATTCAAATGCAAAAAAAATTTATTGCAAGAAAACAAATACACAAAACAATGGTGCTCACATTCATGGACACAAAATGCAAAAACATTTTCTTATTTTTTGTTTCCAATAAAAATATTAAACTTGCAATAACATAATGAAATGTCAAGATCCCAACAGCAAGAAACTTACAAATTAATTATAGAAAAATCACCCAATCTAGTTTGAATTTTCAATGAGTACATTCAAGGTGAGTTGTTGAGAATCACAATTAATAAATGGTTATTTTATGGCAAACCTAATCAGAAAAGGAAGGAAAGGGAGAAATTAATAAGAGAAAATTAATATTTAACAATTTTGTAATTGAAAAACAACACATTGAAAAACAAAAAAAAAACAAATCCCCATTAACCCTTTGGACAACAACTATCAAAATTCAATATCAAACCAACAAACAACCAAATGCAAATCTCTCTTTACAAAACTCTAACCCGACACACAAATTTTTAAAAATTTCTTCCAAAATTGACAGGCATCATGTGGTCACCACACCTTTCACAAATTGTTCACCAAACTTAGACTTCACTATACTTTGTCACCCACCAAAAAACAAAAGATAAATTCAAAGAAAACAAAACCTCAAAACAATAGAAAATACTCTCAAGTTCAAAAGGATTCATCTAAGCAAATAAAATAAGAACACAAAATTTAGAGGAGGAGGAGGAAAAAATGAACCAAAAATCCACACACAACACATGTGATACACAAAGAAGACATTGTAGAGATGGAAAGGTCAAAATTGAAATTGTCTACAAAAATTGCAAGCAAAAGTGATGAAAAATGAAAGATGTTCATTACATGGATAGGCATGTAGTAAGTGGTAGTAGGCAACATTTGTTTTGGGCTTTTGTTTCCTCCTCCCTATCGCATGTTTTACCTTCTTCCACACATTATTGTATGTGGGCATCATAACCTCCCACCACCATTTGTGCTTCTAGTACATAAAAAAGATCTTTCAAAAGCATCCAAGGAGGAGAATGTTGTGCCTTTTGACCTTTTGTTGAGAGATGTCAACAATGGAACTTTTTCTTCTCCATCTATTATAGATTACATATGGAGCTTGGAAAAAAGTTGCATGTCTAGCCCACAACTACTATACTCAAAGAACCCATTGTTCTTTAACCAAACCCCAATAAAAGTTCAAGTGAAAACATGAAGTTTTATTAATTAATGGTTCTTCGGTTTCTAATGGGTTTTTTAAACCTTTATCGTTGTCAATTTCAAAGCAACATGGTTGTTTTGGAAGCACCCCTTTGAAAATTAAGGATATATATCGAGGTATGTAATCCTAAAGGTTTGTCCCTATTTTGATAACTACCCAATACTAATTATTACAATTATTTTGTAAGAATGGGAAAAACCTTACATTTATAAGCATAAATATGCATAATTTTCTTTTCACTATTAAGGTAGATGCATAAGACCTTTTTTTCTCCTATTCTAGGAAGAATATTGTAGTACCTTTTAAGGTTCGGCATAAATTAAATTATTTTCAAAAAATTTGAATTTTTGGATATTAATAGTTAATTATGAAAAAAAACATTTAAATTCATGCAACCGACTAAGTTTGACTCCTAAACCTTTCCAATTAGCTTTTAGCAATAATTTATTGACCACCTAACCACAAAAGCATTAAACTTCTTTTCTATAAGCATTTTGTTATAGTAAATTTAATATAGAATGTCGAAATTTTCAATTTTCAAATTTTAACTGTCAAATTAAAAATTAACTTAATTATTCGGCACAAAGGTGTTGAACCTAAAATGGCACTATGGTATTTATTTAAAGTAAAGCCTCAAGATGGGGGCCTTCCCAAAATAAAGGACCTAAGATGAAGTAATAGTCTCATTTAATTTTGAAATTTTGGGAATGTCCCCCATGTGTGGATTTGACCCATTGTAATGTGCAAGGTGAACATTATTATGAATTCAATTATATGTAGATCATGAATTGTAGGAGTAGGACGATTTTTATGCCTATTTTTTAAAGTCATTTCACAATAGGGGTTGAGTATTGATAAAATTAAGGTTGTAATTAGGTTTAAAACAAAACTTGTGGTTTTTTATGTTATTTATTCAGGTTATGATGTTAGTTATCATAACGTGATATTATCATTTTAGATACTTTTAGAAAGTAAGCCCAGAATATCATCATAAATTTCTTGGGCCACAATTTGGCAATAATGATTGTGTGAAAAAAATAATTCATAGGTTTGACATATTGTGAATGTCATGCATGTAAAACATGTATGAAACATGTATAAGTAGGATAAAAGATTTTCACCCATAATATGTGTCTTATTTAAATGTGTTTCATACATGTTTTAAACACACAACATTCCTGTCTAGACAATACAAATTTTTGAAAAATAAATTTCACATGATTATTATTACCATATTGTAGCCCATATGTGATGATGTGTTAAAATTTGAAATATATTATTCAAGATCAATGCAAGATATCGAAAGGTTAGTTTGTTTTATGTTGATCATTTTGACTTTTGTTGTTACTCATTTATTCCATCACTTGATGTTCATTTGGTTTCATTTCATTCGCTAAAAACTTCAATTTTGCTTTGCATTACATCGATCATTTTAATATATGTAATTGATTTTTTTGCACCATTACAACCTATTCATTTGATTTGATTTGATTTTTTGTGTTTCAATTTTTTTTTGTGTTCGTAGATTATTCATTTGCATATTTCTAAAAACATTAAGCTTACATAACATAAGGCCATTGAAAGTGGTGTTGTTGACACAATTCTTGCAAGTTTTTTTTAAAAATGTGTGAATGTTTTGTTTTGTGCCATGAAACTAAATCCAATTTCATGTGTCAATTTCCTTTTGAATAAATTTGCTTGTGGTATAAGATACCATCATCGAAGTAAGATATTTGCAATTAGGAATTTGAAAATCCATTTGGTTTTACAAGAATTCATTAATGTTGTTAATGTTGTTTTTAGACATCACATCAAATGGCCAAAGGGAGATTATTTGGTAGAAGTAATGGGGTTCAAAGCATTTTGTGGTTTGCCATCTATCCATGGCATGATTGATGTCATTCAAATCCATTTCTAAACACCAAAAAGTCTTTTTGCGATAAACTTTTAAATTCATTCAAGTCTAAATCTTGAAACGTGTAATTGCAAGTAATGGTTGATTGTTAAAAAGAAATAAAATTTGAATGACCTTCAATTAAAATGTGAAACACAACATTGGAAAGATTTCATTAAAAGTTACAACTTTAAATTTGAAACTTTTGAATCCAAATTCATATGAGGAAGTTATGAACTTCCAAAGCCATGGAAGTCATAACTTAAGAATTTTGGGACTTTCACTTGGGAGTCTTAAGAAATTTAGCCATTTTGATGTGTTGTTTGTCATCAATCACAAAATGTATTATAAAAAGGAAGGTGGTGGCCTCTTCCCAAGTTTAGATCATGTGAGTGTAACAAGTCCAAAGCAAGTTCATGATCCAAAATTAGCTTATGTTTGCTTTAATCACTTACATTGTTTAATTTGTGCAAATGACTTATCTATGAGGTTGTAATAAATGTCACATCATTCTAGACCCATCTTAAATCTACTACACACTCATCTTTTCCCAAAATGAGGAACTAAAGAACGTACCTCTTTTTTTCCATTTTGTTCACTACGTTGAAAGCTTCCTCCCAGTGCCTCAAAACAAACTTAGGGGCGTGTCACCATTTTTACATGATTTAGTGGTTTGTTGTTGGATCTTTCATAACATGATATTGAATGGAAAAGACCTTGATATTAACATTTTGATGATTTAATTAAAACTAAAAAACACTTTAAGGCTATGTGCATATTTGAGACAAGGTCAAAGCAAGCTAATGAATAAAGGATTCTTTTTTTAAAAAAAATTGAAAACGATGTTGAATCAAAATTGCAAGATTTTGACATCTCAAGAATAGGTCAACAAATGACTTTCAAGCCACACTTTGGGAATCAATCGCAAAAGAGGTTATTAATTTCATTTGAAACTTGATTTTCATTTTTGCCATTCAAAGTTCAATGAAATGAAAGGTTGTCAACTTGAATGTTCAATTGTTTTGTGTTTTTTTGAATCATATGAATAATTACGTGTTGATTTTACATTCAATTTGAACCAACTAACTATTATTCTTGTCATCAATAATTAAATAGTTTTTGTAGTTGAACCATGATTTCTTCTTTTGATGGATTTAAAATCAAGTTTAAAGTTGTAGGTAGGAGTAATTTGTCTTAAATGAAGGTACGACACATCCTAATGTTCAAACAAGAGAAAGCATTCACCATGTCCTTGTTTGTTTTGTGAATCTTTTTGTATCATAATTTGAGGTATTTCAATTAATATTTGATAGTTTGATCACATTTTAATGAAACATTCTTCAATTCTAATTATTTGAGGTTCATTGCCACCTTGTTGTTTTAATTTGTTGTTTTTTATTATTGGTGACCTAATTCCTATGTGTTGTGTTGCCAGGTGCAATTAAAGTTGTTGGGTGTGTAGGCATATCACACGCATTTAGAACATTTGAAATATTATCTTTCAAAACTTGTGTTGAGGATAATCATCATAATCATCCATGTTCACCCAAGTTTGCACATTATGTTGTTCATATATTAGATAGTTGTCCTCAAACAACTATGTGAAATGAATGTTATTATGCATAATCTTGTTCCTTTTTTGTGTTAACTTTAGGTACTATTAGAACTTTTTTTTTAATCACCTACCATTTGTAGATCTCTCATGTGGAGTGGTGCATCAATGATCCATTCTCCTTGAAATGCTTTAATCACTTCATAAAATTATTTGTTGAATTACCAAGATAAGTGAAATTCTTATCACGGTCATATACAATTATGTCCCAAAATGATATATGATGACTAGTGCATTTGGAATAGTCTAAAATTTTCTTATAATTTAAATTAAGTTTGTCCCACCTATCTTTACACATTTTACCTTTTTTGGCACCTAACTATGAACAAGCTTATGAAATTCATTCATGATCTTGTTCTACCATGGCACAACAAGTACCATGTGCGCTTTTGAATTTATCAATTCATTATCAACTACATATCAACATGTTTACATTTGATCATTGTTGGTATTTCGTTTTGTTTGCAATTTTCCTACCTTGTACACATCAATTAACTTCTTATTTCTCTCATTGATCATTTTTTTGTTAGTTCTCCCATTTGATATGTTTGTTACTAACATCATTGCATTGCTTGCAAATGATATGGAATTGTTTGTGTCCATTGTAATGTAGCCCTAAACTAGAGCCTTTTCATGTTTGAAGAATGATCAATGTGCAATTTGGGGTCACATCAACTTTTAACATTGGCCATGGAATGCAATTGGAGGAGTGAGAATGTGAAGTGGTTTGAAGTTTAACAAGTATTTTTTATTGCAAGGTGAAAGGTTATGATTTGTTATTGTATTATTTCCAAGCTGCATAATGGTCCAAAAATTCTATGAAGATAATGGGAAGAAGTTATATGATTTTTGTTTTATGTGGAATTTGTGTGTGATGCCGATTTGTTTACTATTTTTGGGAGAGAAGTAGGTGATGGAAAATAATGTTATATCCATGAAGGTGGTAGAAATGTTTTACAAGTTGATCCCAAAAATGATGTGGGAAAAAATAAAAAGATGGCAAAAGGTTACATTAAAGGAGGTGTGTAAAATTGTGGAGGTGAAAAGTCAAGTGTTTTGGTGAATGGACTTGCATGTCGATTAGAATATTGGATGGTAGTTATAGTAGAATTGTGGTCATTGTTTTTAATTACTCTTCCATTAGGCCATAAGTAATTAGGTTAAGATGAACAATGTACTTCCATATAATTAAAGATTGATACTGAGACATGAAGACAATGTGAGGTGGTTCGCGCTATAAAACGGGCATGTAGTGAATTTTAGAAAATAATTGCATTTAAAAAGAAAATGTTTGGGACTTTGAATTGGAAGTTGTTAGTGCTGAAATTGAAAACATAAAAAACCCTTACAAGGTATTTAAAAAGAAGGTAGATTTGTAGAAAAATGAAAGAGTCTAGTAAAAATAATAGGGTAGATGCAAGTTAGGGTGGCTCAAAAGTGACAAGCGTCCCAATCCCAAAAGTTCATATTTTAACAGTAGAATGGAAAAAAAAATTAAAAACCAATTTTGAGTGGGCCTTGTGTGATGATTAATTAATTAATACAGTCCATATGAAAGGCTACCTATGTTACCAATTCTTTGACATACATGTTAGGGGGAAAAAAATATCAATCCAACAAAAAATGATCAAGATAAAAACTTTTGAAAATAAGGTTAGAATTTGGTCATTTAAAAGTCCATAGATATTTGTTGGTTAAAATTTTTGTTGTAATTTTTTTTAATCCTTTTTTTTTCCATTATGTATCATATATTGAGTCTCTATAACAAATATTGAAATAAAATCATAACAAAAAAATGAATTTGAATGTTAATGCAAAACTTATAATATAATCCATATGTTCATTTTAAAAGTTCATTATTATATGATTGGTGTATGTTTATTGAATTCACTGTTCAATAAATATTTTCATTCAAGTTGACAACTTTAATCCATAAATATTTTTGTTAAATTAATGATTTTACAATATGTTTGTGGCATTTGAATATAATACACTTTGTAAAAATTCCAAAAAGGGATAGAGAATGAACCATTGTAGCTTGCAACCACCCAACATGACATATTTGATGAGATGGTGAAATAAGAATAAAAGTCATTTTTACCTTGAATGACATATATTGATAGTAATAAACATGTAAGGATTATAATGGGTTATGAAAAAATGAAAAGGAAGTTGGTGTTGAAGAATTTTATCAAAATGAGTGGGAAGAATAAAAACACCATTTTGCATTGCATAACGAGGGTTTAATGTAGCACATTGCAAATTTAGCATGTAACGAATTAATAATGAAAATCGTGCAAAGTTCATTATTTCATAAGTTCATACATTTTACACACAAATATTATGTGTTGAAAACACATTTGACACATAGATAAATATGTTGACAGATGAAATACAAACCTATGATTGAACAAATGACACATGAGTTTCACATCTTTTTATAAATTTGTGTGTCAAATGTGTTTGTAATGTACAATATAAATGCTTGAAATATACGAATTATAAATGAACAAAATTTGCACAATTTTCACTATTAATTTGTGAGACGTTAAATTTGTGATACACTTCAAAATTGAAAGTGTTGATCTTTGGCCAAACTTGAAATTTAAAAATGAAAATGATACTTCAAAAATATACTGATAGATCTTATATCTTTAAACTAAGATGTTAAAATTGTAAATATTTGTGTGAATGGACTCAAAATCATTTGAGCAAAGGACTTTGAATTTTAGATTCAAGTTGCCATTGTAAGATGTTGTGGATTCTTGAAAGATTTGTACAAAAGAATTTTTGTTCTAACACATGTCAAGGGATAGGAAACAAAAAACATGGTTCATTATTGTTAGTATATACCTTTTTTCTTTTGTTCATAATGGACCTTGCAATAAAAAGAAAATGCCATTGATATAACAAAAAACCTTAAATATTTTAAAAATGTCATTGATATAGTGAAAACATACACATAGAAAAAATGCCTTAATACAGAAAGAACATGAATGTGGTAGAAAAAGAAGGTGCAACAAAAAGGAAAGGTGAAAATAAACAAGCATTGTGACATCGAAAGGATGCTTCGATGAGAAAACTTTTTGAACCCAAAACATGTTTTGGCAACGATGGACAAAGCTTTATGAATTTGAAAAGCGTTTTGATGATGATGGGTAGGGTGATTGAAGATTAGTATCTTACATTATTAACTTTCGTGGTGATAACTTATCATTGTTAATAGGCTTGCAAATATTAAAAATTTGAAAAATTCACAATACATAACATTAGCATACCATTAGGTTTACAATTTTATGAATAATGTTGATGATAACTCGTCATGTAAGCATGCCGTGTATACTACTTACCTAAGCATTTTAACTAAATAAACATTGTTATTTATATGACATTATGAACACCACAATCTACATGTGTAAACGACCCTTCAAAGGGGGAAGGATTGAGCCTTAAAAAAAAGGGGGGAGGGATGCTACAACTACAAGGCATAATCTCCTTCCCACTCCTAATGAATAGCCAAAAACATCCCTCCTAGAAAAAAATATTCATGGATACATAAGGTGTCCTCAAAATACACTAGAAAGAAATTTTGTTGGGACCTACCCCCCCCCACCCTTTTGGGTGCTTTGGTGACATTTATCTATTTTTGGAATTCGACGATTAACATGGCAAATTGTTTTTGGTAGTCACTAAGCGCTTCACTTAATCACTGATCAGGGCATTGTCTAGATCTTTAATCCGGTGTTTAGTGTTTTACCTTTGTTTGCCCACAACAAACTCGCTCAAAAACCAGGTCATTAAGTATATTAAAAGAAAGATTAGTGAAAAACACTAATCAGGTCACGACTCAGTTGCCAGTGTTTTTCTTATCAATTTTCTGACGTACCCAAAATGGCGATGGTGCACAAGAAAAATGTAGCCAAATTTGGCTACAATCGAAATATGAAAAGTAAGACTTTTTAAACAGCCCTCTTTTAATTTCTTTGCTACATACTTGAACCATGTATCCAAATCTGGAGATTTAAAAAAAGAAGAAAAAGTGGTCAAATTCTGGCTATTGAAAATCTCAGAGAGCACTTGATTTTAGCACTTTATATATATATATATATATATATATATATATATATATATATATATATATATATCTATATATATATATA
>Ga0116227_10000975_pt1 | contig 61024 bp, 45 predicted proteins | sample S1TSphgellanicum_FD_89693 | JGI IMG/M metagenome (GOLD analysis project Ga0116227, IMG submission 89693) | Host-associated microbial communities from peat moss isolated from Minnesota, USA - S1T2_Fb - Sphagnum magellanicum MG | ecosystem: Host-associated > Plants > Peat moss > Unclassified... | reverse complement strand
TGCATATGTCCAAATGGGCAATGCGAGGCCATTTTGGACATTTACGCTTCAAGAGCTTTTCATTGATATAAAAAACGCATCAAGGCGAGGAGATTTGACCCCTCAAATCGTCTTCTGAATTTTCGGGAGTCCCGGAGGACTCCAAGTCTCTACTTTTGGGAATGGGAGTTACATTCTCCCACTTTGCCCAAAGTGGGGTTGTGACACTTAATATTCTTCCTTGGAAAGGTGTTAGCCTTGTTTGGGTCAGCTTTGCCATTTTTCATCTTCAATTGTTACAGGCTTATTAATAGCCCAACATCTTGCAAAGCTAAAACCTAAAAAACCACAACCTAATCTTCTTTTGTTGTTAATACGCCTATTAATCTTACTTTTTTAAATCTTGTTTTTCCATACAAGATCAAACAACAAGGTTAATGGTATGTTCCAATGCCTACTTGCCTTCCTCAATGAAGTTGTCCCTTTCCCAATTGCATCCATGGCCTCCTCCAATGTCCAGTTGCTCCGTTTGCTTCTAATGTTGTTAGGATTGGATATATTGACTTTTCATTGTTTGGTTGTTGGTTCCTATGATCCAAAAGATGGTGGGACATTTTCCTTGTGTTGGCTTGGCTAATCATCCAATCCACTTTGCCTCCTATGAGGCACATTCAACAACATCATGATTTAGAGCCCCTAGGCCCCAACTTCTAACAAGTTGGGGGTGTTTGGTTTAACCCTACGAGAAGTACAAACTTGAATCTTCTATATTTTGACCAACTCTAAAGAAAATATGAAAGATCATGGTAAATGTGAAATGCATATGCCTCTAGTTGTTTGAAACTTGTGATCAATGCATAAAACTCCTCAAAGTCTAACCATACTAAATTTTGATTAGTTGTTTGTGTGTAGGCAGTAGGTGTGTATAACAAATTACGACATCTTGGAATTTGAAAAAATCAACCTCTCTTATGGTTACCTATAATGTACCTAAGAACTATAGAACTTTGTATCTAGCAATAGTATAAAAACTTCTTGAACTTTTGATTGCAAAGTTCATCTATTGCATCCTTTCCTAGTTACCCCCTTGCATCCACCCTTGAATCTTGGTTTTTTTTCTCTTCTTTGACAACACTAGGACTTGATTATTGATGATCAAGCTTTTGTAGCCCCTCTTTAGTTAGTCTAATGTGTGCAATTTTTTGATTTAACTCTTGAGAATTTTCTTTAGCTACTCTAAATCACAAAGTTTGTTCTTGTTGATCTACTAGGACTTGTGTTTCTGATCTAGAGATCTTTACCCCTTGTATGTTACTTGACCTCTACTGTTTTAGCCCATATGCTCTCAAAACCTTGATGAATGACTTAAGGTTAGCTTTTTCACAAATTGGAAGCTTTAACATAGTGAAAAAGTCTTACTAATATTTTTGTAAAAATGAATTGTGTATGCATATTTGTAGCATTATTGCCTTGTGGATTTGATGCTTTTAATTTTTGACAAGAAGGGGATGTGCACAAAATTGGGGGGAAATTTTAAAAATTTCCCTAATTAATGTGTAAGATTTGAATATCCATTTGATTCTTGTAAACCGTGATCCTTGTTTATGGTTAGTTGTGTGATATTTAACATGACTTGCAAACCCATCACCAAACTTTTTCTCCTTGTACTATTCAATCCAATTGATTATCACCAAACTTTTATTTCCACACCAAACATGGGGCCTTCGAAAAACTAATGCATTTTTCCCCTATAACCAAACATGAAAATACATCACATTTCCAACCTTCCATTATGAAATTTAGCTAATCACCCATCTCCAAAGTGGTCCCTTGTAAATTTATTCAAACTTTTTACAAATATGGCCACCAAAATCCCTAATATCAAACACTAAAACTTGATGAACAATCAACAATATGAAAAACTTAGAACAAAATTATTTTCAATGAAATGTTTGGTGATAGGCTAAACAATGAACACTTTTGTTCTAACATATGCAGTTTGCCACACTAGGTGGGTGTTCGATGATTGGCATGTGTTTGGTGATGGGCCTCTCTACCCTAATGGTGGTTCTTTTAAAAAGTCAAATAATCAGTTCTGATATATAACTACAAATATATAAAAATGTGAGAACTAGTATGTAATCACAATTCCAAAAACATCTAAGACCCACTCAAATAATGTTCTAAACATTGTTGGTCATTTTGTAAACAACCACCAATTCTTTGAGGTTTTTTAGATAAAACTAAAACTGCATGTTCTTTGATTCTTAAAATTTCCATATAATTGTAACCCAAGGTTCTTTGATTTCCCAATTTTTAAATACCAAAACAAGTTATTAAAAACTCAAATATTAACTGCACAACACATATATGTACCAATTGGGCGGGTACCTGGTTTGGAGGTTCAAATCACTAGTTCCAGTTTCAATTAGTAGAAATAGAACTGAAATTGGGTCTAATTTTGAAAAACAGTTCCAGAAAGAAATCTTCTTCTTTCTTTTTTTAAGAACCAGACTTGAAATTGGATACCCAATGATGTGTGGAACCAAAACCCAAACCATGATTTTTTATAAATTAGAAAAAAAAGGACTAGAACCAAGGGCTAATCAAAGGTTAATTGACAATTAATCATTGGTTATGGTCTAGTTTCAGATTTCCAATTCCAATCTGAGTTACCTCAAGTTAAACCACAATTTATTTTTTTAATTGAAAAAAAAGGACTAGAATCAAGGGCTAATAGAAGGTTAATCAACAATTAACCACCGGTTACAGTCTGGTTTCAGGTTTCCAGTTCGGATCTGAGTTACCTGAATCAACAGAACCAGATTTTTTCTTAAATGAACAAGACTTGAAATCGGATTGCTGGTTCCATTTTTGTGTGGAACTATAACAAGAATGATTCTAAGCATTTTTAAGAACCAGAACTAGAGGTTCTTCCTAAAATTGCACAACACTGGTACACATCAAACAAGGCCTCACAAACACGCTGGCCCTGCCAATAGATAAGATGTTGTACATCTACTTACTGTGTTCACACTCTGAACACTAAAAAACTCCGTCCCAATCTAAACAGTCTAAACACTTTCACCAAAGAAACAGGTTCACCTACTGTGAAACCGGTTCTAATAAGGTAAAACTTCCAAAAGTTGGATCGAATGTGATAGTCCACAGGGAGGGACCGGGCCCAACAAAAGACCCAGGTTCAAAAACCCTACCACAAGAGTACTGGTCCTTATGAAGAAGGGTTGTTCCTCACATCAACCACTGCTACTTACTACAATCACCAATGTTGACAAAAATCAGCAGATGGTCAATCCTCACAAGTGGCAGAATTTTTTAAGGAGCTTTATGGCGTGGCAGAAATCCATCTTAAATGCAAAGAAGCCAAGACAAAATCTAAAGACGAATCCGACATTCCAGAACACTCCCCATCACATGTTACATGCGAAACACCTCAGGGTTTGGAGGTAGGCACGATGGACAGATGAAAAGAAAACAACAAATACTAATTACAAACCAGGCCGCCCCATCCTCTCCTCTCGTCTCCTCTCCCGCACTGCCCCCAAAATTCCAAAAAGGATGTGTATAAAAAGCCGCACAGCCCGCCGTTCTACTTCAGACAATGCCACTAAACCAGGTCCACTCTCCGACCAACTCTAACGCTACAATTCGCCGTCTCCTGGACCAGCTCTAACTGCGTCATCACTGCAGGCACTTTCTGTTTGTGAGATTTGCAGGTTTGTGGCAGCCTTTTTTTTTCTTTGCTGTCAATGTATAGCCAAAATGAAATATTAAAAATAAAAAGTGCTAAAATCATGTGCTTTTTGAGATTTTCAATAGTCGTAATCTAGAAAAATAAAGAAATTTTTTTATAGTTCTATACATGGTTCAAAGATGTTAGCCAAAAAACGCAAAGATCTTTTAAAATTTTACTTTTATATTTAGCTAGCAGCTAAATCCGGCTAAATCTTCCTGTGGATCATCGCCACTTTGGCTATAACACAAAATTGCAAAAAAAACCATTGGAACTTCAACTTTGTGGTCTTCTCCGTTTCCCTCTCTTTCTTCACAACTCAGGTCTGACAGCACTTAATATGAGTGGAGAGAGTGTGTGTGTGTTTTGGGCTGTTTTGGTGGCAAAATAATAACAATAATAACGTCTTGGCATGTTTCAGCATGTATAATGAAGGGAATTGGCATATTTGTGAAATCAGCAAGCAATCTCCAATCTTTTTGTTTTTGTCTTTGATCCTTTAGTGTCAAATTGTGGACACTCGTTGAAACCAAGTTGTTATTCCATGACAGGTCATGACTCGTTCTGGTGTTGATTCTTGTGTTTATATACAACATGAAACTTAAAGAACACCCAAACAAGCAGGCTCCTCAAGTAATGACTTTGCCCTTTAATGGCAGGTTGAAAATTCAAACATACCCTAGTTGAATAGCAGGTTCCACAAATTTTCTATTATTTTTTAGAAAAGCCAAAATTTTCAGAAAACATTTCTCTGAAAGAAAATTGTTTTGTGTAGGAAAATGAAGCATCCATTGGAATATTCGGGGATATGTGACGCAAGTTCTGGTAATGGCCTCTGTGAGGGCACTACCATAAAGCTCCATCATTTATTTATTTTTAAAATTGTGATACCTAATATGCGTACCCACCACCAGGTAGGAACTTTTTTAGAAATGAAAAAGTTCTGGCACTTTTGCACAATAAGTTCCTTCGCAAGTATGCTTTACAATGTGCCATGCTGCAACGCTAGAAACACAGTGGCCCAACTTTATGATATGCAGCAAGAAGAGAGGACTTGAATTTTTGCATTTGTTTCCAACAATTCCTGATCTCTTTCTGTCCCTGATCTTTTTTATTAGATCATGAGGACATTGCCTGTTAATCGGCTCCAGGTGCAAGCTAGGTTGCATACACAGTCATAGAGTTTTCTTTTCCTTCAATTTTCAGTAGCTGACATGGTGATCATCTACAAGACGATTTAGCCAGATTTGTCTATTGAAAATAATGAAAGTAAAATAATCTGAACATCCTTCTATAATTTGGCTACCAATGGAGTCTGGAAAATTTTCAATTATTTTCAAATTTTGGAGACTAAAAACCCCATAAAAAAGTAATTACTTAAAGACATAAGGATTGTATTTTGTAAATTTTTTGAAAGCTTTGAATCTGACATTGAAAATTTTGTAAAGACCTCCACTGATTTTTTCTAGTGTAATTAAAGAGCACCTTACAGAGAATACATTTTTCTTCCACTGTCTAGTAGGGCATTTTGAGAACACCCTGCAATTTTATTTCGTTTTTTCCCATCAGGAGAAAAATAAAAATAAGAATTTGGCACAGGTCTTGACACTCAGTAAAGCCCTCGTCTGCGGGCTTTACCAGAATTGGGCTTCACCAGAATTGGGCTTCACCCAACAACATAAGGTCCTTATTTAGCTTTGGATGATGTCTCAAGCAAGAATGCTTTTGTGCACTATAGGATCAGAAGTTGCCCATTTTGTTGTTTTACCCTCTCTATAGCCTACTAGCTTCCAATGAGGTTGACATTTAAGCTAGTACATATGGCATTCCTGGAAAAACCACAGGACATTATTTCATGTTTTTGTTGCTCCACTCTGTCAATGTCAATCCGCTCATGTCTAAGTTCTAACACATCTAGCATTGTACCCCTTTCTCTTGTATGAGGGCTCTCTATGAAATGTTGGCTTCCAAGCCACAAACAGGTAGATATCCAATGTCAATATAGACCATTTAACAGTATCCCATGAAGATTATCTTAGTGGATGGTTCATGGATTTGCTTGGCAGACTCTAATTCAGTAGATATGCACAACTTTAAGGGGGCCAATCTAGTGTGCATAACTAAATGGATTTGCAAAGATTTTTAAAAGGATCCTCCTCAATACATGGGTAGAAACTAGAGACAGTCAATACAATATCATTTTAGCAGACGCAATTACCAACTCAGAAGTTCGAGGGCTTTCCCTACCCCTCTCCAAGAAAAGTTCAAAGCTCCCAGTTTTTAACTAACTTAGTGCAAAGATGATTGTCATCTACAACAAATTGTCCTAAGAGAACATTACCTAGGAGAAAAGAGGACACAAAGTCTAGCACTTTAAAGCTTGTCTCATTTTTTAAATGCTGTCCTAAACTGCAAATTAATTAGCTCCCCCATTCTTCCCACCAAAGTGTACATAGTGGTTGTCATATATGTGTATACAAAATGGAGTGTGACTCAAAGGCTATTTTCTAGACAGCAAGCTAGTAGTTAATGGTTCCATTTCTAGGCCCGACTCTATCCTATCATAATACCAAGTCCTCAAGAGAGTTCTACATTGCATTGAGTGAGTTTCTAGTTTTCATTTGTTAAAGTGATTGTCATCAACATGAGACCAAAGGACATGAAGCATGTCAAATTGAAGGTTTGGGATGTGTTAGTGCATTATGAAGAGTTCAAACAATGTGAATGTGGGCATTATCACATTTCCACAATGTGAAGGTGGTAATTGCAATCAAGCATTTGAGTAGCCATCCTTGCTTGCAAAGAGTTATGATATTGTGAATGTGGGCTATTGTATTCACAATTGGTTCTAATAATTAGGTGCTTCCCTAAAAAGGTGTGAAATGACAAGTATGTATTTGGTTTGAGGGAAACCTATCATGACAACAATTGAACTCAATGAATGTGATAGTAAAATTGGAACACGGAAGGGGACTTTGGATGAGTAATTCACAAAAATATTCTTTTATCATAGCTCAATTCTTGGACATGTTTTGAAAGTACTAAACACCTAACTTCTTAAGATTTGAATTCTTTTCGACTTGAATTGTGTCATAAATTAAGGTTTCTTATCCTTATAAAGGACCATGAATGTTTTATTTTTACAATCAACGTTTGTCGTATCCACATACCACTTTCTAAATGTAATTACCCACAAAACCATGTAGTTGCATGTAGAACTTCACAAGAAAACAATTTCAAGGTTATGGTGAACAAGTACCTATTCAACCTGAAAGCAATTTATAATTAGCAATGTTCATGCATTATAATTCCAAATGTATTCAACCTTAATCACTCATTCAAATTGCATTTAACCCTTTCATCAAACATATATACTCATCAAAAAAATGGCTTTGTTTAGTTTGCAACAAATAATTTGAAGCCTTGGCATGTCACAAACTTTGTATTTGTTTTTGTCACGCTACACAATTGGCCCACCAATAATGACAAGATCAACAATTCAAACTTTCATAAGCATTTACATAAATGTTTTTCCCAACTTGAATCCTTGTACATGTTTTTCATTTTTTTCATTTTTACTCTATTTTTTCCAGTTTCAACATCCAATTTTTCACAATCCATTAAACATTTGCATGTTGAACCTTGAAGTTAATATCATATTTGCCACATCTAAACCAAGTGTTTACATCAAATGCACATGTTTCATATTCTTGTGGTCTTGTCATAATGTTATATGATTTTGTAAGTTTATTGCATTTGATTTCAACCTCATTTTAATGTTCACAATCTTTCTATTTCTTTCAGCTTATTTATGTCAACACATTGTATTTGGCCTGAACTTGTAAATTGATTTTATTTTTTTTTAAATCTAGTAAATACTCCTCAACAATTCCAACTTTGTTACCTAAAAGTGTAAATGCACAATATGATGGCTCGCTTTTGGTGTCATGATGTTCATTTTTTGCAAGGTACCCTTTCCTTGGACACATTTAACAAATAATACAATTATCATTTTGTTAATTGACATTTGATTCTAGATTAACAACTTGATTATAAAAACATGTGTAATTTTTTTAAATAAAAGTACACCCACTTTTAACAACTTTGGACTTTTGAAGTCAAAAAATAAGGATTGGTCAATTAACCGAAATGGTAGAAAATTGAAATTTTCATATCGAATTTCATTCCAAATTTATTTATAATGTCTTAGTATGTGATATGGCATGAAATAATAAACTTTTATATGAAGTTCCTCCCTTAAAAACCATAACCAATTTCTAGCTAAAGATTTATGAATAACTAGAATTGGACCATATTTTCATAAGTCTATCCCATTGTTGTATTTTATCAATTCTCAAATTATTTTTTTAGTTGTGCATGTATTTAGAATATCTACTTGGGTTCCTATTAATATGGACTTTATTACTTTTGTTACATGATCAAAAAAACCATTTAACCAATGGTACTTGATAAAAATATATACAAATTTAACACTATAGAATGGACTTTTGTGAAATATTATTATTTTCTTAAATGAACCACCTAACCATGCATTTGCTCGTATCATCTATTATACCATATTCATGGATCTAAATAATGAACAATCCAATCTAGGTTTTTTGTTTCATTTGCATTGTCAAATGTCATTTTTTTCCATTTTTTTTTTGTATTATCAAACCTTCTCCTTTTCCATACCTTTCCACTTTTTACCTTCTTCTCCCCCTTGCCCCCCACCCCCCTAAAATCCAAATCTAATTCCACATATACATTACACACCCCATAAGATTAGAAATTGTATGAATATAAAATTAGTCATCATAATTATAAAATTCAACCTACTTGCCAATTCTTCTAATTAAAATATATTCAACTTGGGTGCAAATACATTCAAAGGAGTCAACATGATTACTTTGTAAAAGAATTGTGAATCTTTTTTTAATCCTTTTCACTTTTTCATATGAAAGGATTTTTTAATGAAATATTTTGCAACTTATTATTAAAAATACATATAGTTACCCCAATACATCACATATTTTGTGTTAATCTTTGTTGAATAAACATGAATTTTGTGAAGTGTGTGCATTTTGCTAGATTTTGTGTTTTTTCTTGAAAAATATCGTAATTTTAAATCATACCAAAATATGCTAAAGTTTACTTTTCGGATTTTGTTTTGTATATCATAAATTACAACTTTGTTTTGTTTGTCATGTACATTACACCCTATTTACATGTGGTAAAAAATTCTTGAAATTTTCAAGTTTTCAAATTTTCAAATTCCATAAATTTTAAATTGTGAGTGTTTTTTAATGTGAGTAGTATATTACTATCATTTTTTAAAAATACAATCAATATTTGTTATTAAAAGAGTCTTTTACTAAAACCAAAACCCAAAATTGAATTTAATGAATTTTTAATTTGAATTCCTCAACATTTATGTTAATCATTTAACACAACTTAGAATGATTAACATAACTTTAAAATGTGAAAACAAAAACATATGTAAAAAAAGTTATAGTTGTCATCACTATTCGACATGGTTTTTGGCTCCTTTGAATGTATTTGCACCCACTTACCTACCTCAATAACTTTTATAGGTAGGTATTAGAACTAAAATTAAAATCAAACCTTGAATGTAAGGTTATAGTTTTAGTTCTAATAAAAGGTTAGTTCCATGATTTGATTCATGTTTGAATTCCACTAAAAGAATGTTGATTTAAGTTTGAGTTAAAAAAACCTAAACTCAAACCTTTGATTTAACATTGCAAACCAAGGAACCTACAAACATTGCTTACAACCAATGTTGGTTGGATATATGGAAAGATCAAAATATGAATCCAATTAATAGCCAAATATGTATGTAACCGTATCTGAACTCTATCTTTTTTTCAATATTTGGGATTATACATATTCAATAGAGTGTATTTCATTAGCAACTATATATGCTACACACATGGCTATTGGTATTCATATTCATATGTTGATGTTATTAAGGGCCCAATTATGGATAGTAAGGTCATGCATGTTCAATAGTTAGGGTTTAAGACTCAAATATGAATATCATGTCGAGGGTTTAAGATTTTAGTTTCTTTTTGTGTGTATTTTCCAATAGTGAAAGTTGAGTGTGTCCTTTTCACAAACTTTCACATTGGCAAAATGTTAAGGCCTTTGTAATGTTTAATGGTGTTTGACGCAATATCAAGTCTCAAAAGTCTGTAATTTGAGGGTTTTTTTTCTAAAAATTTATACATATTGTGGGTTTTAATTTTTATGTTTCTATATTCACTCTTTGCATTGTGTTTCTATATTCATGCTTCACATTATGTTTATGCACCTTTGAATTCAAACATTTATGTAGCAACTTTCAACTATTTCAATCTTTCAATTGTAGCTTTTAATGATCTCAATCTTTTAGCTTTCAACAATCTTGATCTTTCAATTGTGCCTTTCAATGGATTAACTTTTTTTTCAAACTATTTTCTCAACAGATTTTACTCAATTTATCAGCAGCACTTGGGATGATTTTAAGTGCAGCTTATACTCTTTGGCTATATAATCGTGTGATTTTTGGGAATTTCAAACCTAAATTCCTCCAAAAATTTTCTGATTTAAATAAAAGAGAAGTTTTAATATTTTTGCCTTTTGTTGTCGGAATTATTTGGATGGGTGTTTACCTTGAAGTGTTCCTAGAGTGTATGATGACAGCTACAAGGCTGGCAGGAAAGAAAATGGTTCTTGGCAAGGTGATTTTTCAATCTTTCCTTTGAATTTGCTGTAAGTTTTTTGTTTTGTCATGCTTTTCTTCTTTATTGTTATTGGGATCATTTTTGTTTTGTCAAAACATTTATAGTTTGCAAGATTCAAGCTCCCATGCACTTAAAATTTACGAATTATAATTTTAAATAAACTTCCATGCATATACACTTGGGTTGTAATTTGTAAGTTTGTTTTGTTTTTCCACTTGCCTTGGTTAGGTGTTAGAATTATGTTATGTGTTTAATGTGATGATTAAAAAGAAGATGTATGCTTGGTTGAGTTTGTTGGCAGGATTGGCGAGGTTGAAGAAAATTGTGGAATGACACCAATTTTTATTATGCACAATAATGTCTCAAATGTTGAAACCATACATATGCAAACTACTACAACTCATTTTTGTGTTGTTGGAACTCATTTTGCTACTACAACAAATTCTAGTGAGGTTGAGGTTATGCAACTTGTGGTTATATAAGATCAAGCTACAACTTTGAAGCCACATAGTCAAAGCTTGATTTGTTGGGGTTTTTTAGTTGTCAATGACAACCTACCTAGATGGATATTGAAAACTTGAAAATGTGGCAATGTATCATTTATAGAATGAAGCAAACATAAATTAATGATTTGTACTAACAATCTATTCTATGAAAAGGTTTTATCAAATCACTACTATAGAACTTGTCTTTAACATTGTATTTTGTGACAAAATTTTAGTCAAAAAAACACTTCAAAGAAGGTGATGCTAAAATAAAAACTAACCATTCATTTACGACAAACACAATGTAGTGGTCCTCTTCATATGGGCTCTCATAAAGTGACTAACTATGTCCAACATGGCATGTCCATTTTTATTCAAATTTCTAGTATTGCTAGTTAAAATGGATAGTAAGTGTCATGTCTATTGTGACCTAATTATCTAGTAATGCTAGCTAATGTGTTACACATGTGTTATGTTTGTAAAGATTAAATGTGTTCATAATGTTCGTTAATGTGGGGTTCCATGTGTTTAGGTGCAGTCATGATAACACATACCACAATAAGTGTAATCAATGCTTGATAATTCATGTTATTGAAAATCTAATTTAATTTCATGTTGAAATTGTAGAATTTACTTATATGATAACATTCATAATATATCATCAAAACTTGTGAATAAATTTGAAATTAGTCAAATGAATAAAAATGATGAAAAAACAATAATAAAGCACTATCACCCATGCTTTTAAGTAATAAAAGACATGTTTAATAACTTTTCTTTTTCTAAATGACAATTTTTTTAAAAAATTTAATGCAAGCCTTATCAAAGTACTATAACAAAAATTATCATGATTTTTAAAAAAAATTAAAGAGTTTTTATGGAATATTCCAAGAATAAAATAGTCCAAAAAACAATCCCAAAAGGGCAAATGTGGCTCACGTTATCCTGTTTGCATCCATTTGTCTTTTTTTACTAAATGACCTAGTATTGTCTAATGACATGTAGTGACAAATGTCATGGCTATTTTGACTAAATGTACTAGCAAGGTTGGATGACATGGAGGAACATGTGTCATGTTCTTTATGACTAGAATGTTAATAGCATTTTTTGATGTGGATGCCACATGTAATGTTTAGTGTGATAGCATTTGTGCATCTATTTTGATTACACTAAATGTAAACATGGCAAATCACCCATACAATATTTGACACATCTACTAATTTTAGGTTCCCATTTTAAGGTTCAAAGAAAATGGTTCATGTGGGGTTTATATACACACAACCCACAACATTTTCATGCACATCACAAAAATAAATTGAAACTAAACACATCTACACACTAACCTACACATTGCACAAAATTAAAATCCCACACAAAAAAATGCATCCAATCAAATATGCATAATTATAGCCTAATACAAATTTTCATTGAAGTTTGAAAGTAAAATTGAACTATACATGTTATATATCTACCTCATACAGATATGTTTAATCCATAGAGGTTGTTAGTTTCCAAGGCCACCAAATGATGTATCCAATTGCATCCATTATAGACTTATGTTAAAGGCAAACATGTGTTGTCATTGTTGGATAGAGTAAACAAAGGTGTATTGTTACTATTGGATAGGGTGGACAGAAATGTATTGTCACTATTACATAAAGTGGATAGAAGTGTATTGGTAATGTAGAATAAAATACGCGACATGAGGTTGTTGATTAGGATTGAATGGAGGAAAATTTGAATTAATGTTCATGGTGGGAAACTAGGAAGGATATTAGAGAAATTTTGAGTTTGTGGATGTTAAAAAAGGAGTTGCATGTTAAGTTTTGAAGAAAAGGAAATTCATGTGAAAAAAAGAGAAAGATTTTGATGGAAATGAACAATTTTGATGATTGTAATTGTTCTAATGTTTTGTTTTGAATCACATACTGTTTTGAATTCTATTTTCAAACTATTATAAATCTAATATTGGTTCACATACAAATTTTAGAATATATTTCAATTTGGTTTAATTTTTTAATTTCTGTAGTTTGTTGTTATTGCAAACTTCAAATGTCTAAATAATGATATGTTAAAGTAAAAAATTGAAGATTAAAATAATAAAATAAATAAACATTTACCAATTTGAATGGAGGATCATGGTTTGTTTTTGGAAATGGCAAGGCTACACTAGAAATTGTGCTTGAATTCACAACTACAAATAAACAATTTGTTGTGATGGGGTTATTATGATGGATAGCTCCCCCACTTCCAAATTTCACAAAATTGCCAATTGCACAAGCCTTGTCAATCATGAAAATGATATGTCATTTTCCTTGTGTTACAAAATAGATGCAATTAAGCTAATAACACAAGATTATTTTAACATAAAATCATAAACCTAAAGCTTGGAAATTTAATTTAGTGAGTGGAATATGGCTAGTCAATTACTAGAAACATAAAAGCTCCAACACATATCATGGACATCAAGCCAAAATCCAAATTCATTTAATGAAATTGTAGTATTAGGTTAATAAAACAACATCATGCAAATCAACTTCATAAACAAAATGCTTTTGTGTTTGAATCAAACCAAAAGGAAAATGTCCTACATTGGATGTGTTTCCTAGGTTACAAAAATAGAAGCATCCTTTGTAGATTTCCTTAAACTTTTGTTGCATATATACCCCAAAATGGTTGATGGCCCTTCATTCAAAACTAGCATCCTTGCCTTATGGTTGCCACCTCTTTCACCCCCTTTGATTTGCAAAATTTCAACCAATTCCATCAATGGCCTAATATTAAAGCTTAACTCATGGGGGGGACAAAGTGTAAAATTTGGGATCTACTTGCAACAAATGACCATTTTTAAAGGGGTATTAGACATTTGTCCAACCTATTTCTTATTGCCCTATTATTATCTAATTTTCTAATATATACATATCAAAGCCACCCTATATTAATTCTAATCAATTATTTCAGATTATTACATACCCTATATTATAATTAAATTGATTATTTTAATAAAATGTACCCTATTTTTAACCTAATTAACTTATAATTTATTGAACAATCAATATATTGCACCCTATGTTTTTACTAACGTATTTTCTACTTTTTTACTAGTGTCCCCCTTGAGCTTCAACTTCAAGTCAATTTTACAACACTATCATTAAAATTCAAGAATAAAATTACATGGAACAAATTATTTTGTGGGTTTTACGTACTAATAACCTAGGTTATAGGTGACCATGCATAAATCCTTAGGGCTTTCCAATGGTGGTGTCAACCATAAGTCCTATGTTTGCTCACTTTATCGATGGTGGTGTGAGCCAACATAGCCTAGGGTGTTGAGAGGCTCAAATAGTCCAACAAACCATGGCCATAGTGATCCCCAAAAAAGCACATTGCCCATGTATTTCTAGGGGCAATCATCTATGAACATAATATTATAACAAAACAATTGCCTGAACCTATTTCTTAAAAAAACTTGTCCATATTCTTCAACTTTAATGTTTGATTTTTATTCAAAGGATGGCAATCACAAGTTTGTTGACACTTTTCACTTCCCCACACGAACACAAGCTTAATTTCTAACCCTTCTCCTAATAGTAATGAAACATTGGGATCAAATTAGGTTGAGTTGTGGATGATTAGATTGCAATGTCAAACCTTGTAGAACACAACGTCAAAAACTCATAATAGTGAGGTTGTGAATTAACCATTTTATGTCCGCACCTCATTAGTAGATAGACAATGGTTTCCACCTCTTTTGATTGAAAACATGTTGTGTAGGGTGCATGCACAAATGGTGGACCAATTTGGGTGTCATGCAAGCCAATTCTACTTTATGGTACCATTACAATGCCTATGTTGATTTACAGAGCTTAACTTGAATATCTACATCATGCACAAAATCATTTTACAAATTTAATTTTTTTGTAAAAGCCATGGACTCTTGAACTCAAAACTCATGGATTATATGTATGATTGCCATTTATTTGTGGACTATGATATGGTCCATTGATTGATGGGGTGTGTGTTAGGGACTTGAAATTAGTAAGATATCATATTAAGGAAGTTAAGTGTAAAAAAAAATTAATTGAATTTTAGGATTATCCTTACATGGACTTTTTAATGGGTTGATTATGAACAATTTTTTATAAGTACATATCATATTGGAGGAAGAGGGTGTTTTATGGTATTTTTTCTTCCATTCTTAAAGAAAAAAAAACTCTAAATGTGCCATTAATGACATGAAAAAAATATGGAAGAAATCAATGTAAACTAGTTATAATTTCCAAAATCTAATCAAAATTTTGAATAAATAAGGGCTTTGGTTCTATGGCAAATTGGTCCACCCATTTGTGCACCTACCTTGCATTACATAACAACCCATTGATGTCTACGACCAACAAGTAGTGAATTGAACTAATGCAAGTCTTGTTTGGAAAAGGAATGCACCCACCTAGCATATTATTTTAATTCAACTCTTTTAATAAGGTAGTTGTATTGTCAATTGTAACTTTTTAAAAACACCTTGACCATGTTTCACCTAACTAAAGGACACCTTGCCATCATCCCAACATTTTGGTTTCCCACGTGTATGTGACCGTGTGCACCTCTCTAACTTTAATTTACTTCATCTAGTCTCCAAAAGATGGAATAAATGTAGTCACCAAGTTGTTGTCTTCCTTGGTAATTGCAAGGTCACCTATGGCTTGAATAATTGGAGTGGTCTAAATTGAAGGAGAACTATGTCCCTTGTCCACATACAAATTTAACTCCTAATCAATTAACATCTTGTGTTTGGGTTCCTAACTTGACATACACCCAATTGCCTAGTTCTAACTCAACCAAGTAGTCAACATTAATCTATGAACTTACTTTTCACCATTCATTACACAACTAAGGACTACAAGTTTTATAATCATGGCTCCTCTTTAAGACTTTACAAATCACCAAAATAACTAAAAGTGACTAGGCCTAGATTTTAGATTCTAAAGATCACTAAAAAAATTCATCACTCCCATAAGCCCTTCAATGTCTACTTGTGTAATCAAATCTTCCTCCCACACCTTTGAATCAAATGTAGCTGCATCTACACTGATTAAATTTTTCATAAAAGCACATATTTCCTCCATCATGGCGGAAATGAATTTTTGGCCCTTAACTAATTGCTCAATCATCATCTTCACTTCTTCATGGTTTTTTTATTATTGAATCTAGGTGAATCTCTAGTTCACTCAATTCAAATTGCTTGCAATTATCTAATTTGACATCCCAAACATGTTTTTATTATAAATGAAATCTTATTTGTCAATAACTATTACACATTCACTTGAAATAACTAATAAAAAACAATTCAAACCACCAAATCTAGTGCAATTTCCCATTGGTTTGAAAAGAGCTATCAAACATCATTACACATTCATGAACACCTTGTTCATTAAAAAAAAACCAAATAGAGTTAGAGTGCCCTAACCTCATGATCATATCTTTCAATTCTTCTTGTTTTTGCTTGGGGGCACCCTTATCCCTCAAACATGTGGTCCTAAGTTTAGTCATCTTTTCTTATGTATGTGGCATTATAATTACTAGTTGTGACTAAATTTAATCATCAAATTTAGACTATCAAATTTGCCCATACTAAAATAATGTGAAATTTTTTTTGGAAGGATTTTATTGTATTTACCTATTATTAATCAAATGCTTCATAAAAAATCTACAAGCTAGCAATTAAATATAAAAACATTTTTGCACTTTAACACTTTGTCACTAGAACCTATATAACAAATAATGGTTTTCATTTGGCGGACACAAGTGCAATGGAATGTTGTATCAAATTGCAACTACAAAGGTAGCCACAATTGAGGTTAATGTAAAAAACACTTTCACATCAAATTGTAAGCAATGGAAATTATGTTAAAAACACTTGCCTCATTTAGGACTAAGTAGGGAATCTAATTTTGCTTCATTTTTGGTGATAGTGCATCCTTGCAACTCTTCATATGTTGTTCCAAATTCAATTTCCTATGAAGTATCTTCCATAATCTCTTTATCAACTTGAGTTGTATATGAGATCGCACTAGGTACACAACACCCTTTCTCCCACATCACAATGTTTTCCCATACACCATTTTTAACTTGCATGAAAATTTGACTTTGCCACTTTAGAAAAACACTACAACCTTTACAACTCTCACAGTGAAAAATGTGGTCTTCCATACACCTTTTTAATCATCTTTTAATTTTTGCAATAGTCTGCAATTCAAAGCTTTTCCATCGTTCCCTATCTTTTATCACATTTAAATTGAAATAACATCATTTCACTTCAAGCACCTCTTTTTACATCTAATGTTGTCACATACCTAATGAATGAGCAAAACCTTAATGTAGGTGCCATGTGGGACTTTTATAGGGGCTATGGATTTGTTTTTTGATTGAAACTAATTTAGATTAGGCATGTAATAACAAACAAGGCCCTAAAACTCATTAATGAAGCTTGCATGATTGAGGGTACAAGTAGCAACTAGTTAATTTGTAGCTAATAATGTTTAAAAGGATAGTAAGGATCAAATATATTGCATGGCTGGTTAGCCTCATTGATTAGCTTCATTGATCAACCTTGCATTTTGGCCATCATTGCTTACAACACACCACAATTCAAGTTGTGAATACTTGAATTGTAGATAACATAGAATATTAGGCCATGAGTCATTGTTTTAAATGAAACAAAATTTAGTTGTGAATGGTTAAGCTATGCGTAGCATAAAATTATTCAATGTAGAAATATGACAATTTTAAACCCACACCCATTTTGAGGTGAAAGCACTAAAGGTAAACCACTTTTCACCCAAAAAAATGGTGTATAACAAATATAATGGTGCATGATATAAGTTGAAATTGTGATGACATATGGGGAAAACATGGTAATATAAAACAAAGAATTACCTTGTGGGTGAAAGCACTCTATGGTGAACTTGTTTGCGGTGTCAAACTATGCTACTTTCCAAAGGTGTGCATGTTTGAGTGTATTTCACTTCAAACTTTTGAGAGAATTTCACAATATTTTTGCATATTATGTTAGAATAGGCAAGATTTTAAAAAGAAATTATTTCATTTCATTTTATAAAGTGTGAGATTGGAATATATTTGTGAGAACAAATGTAATGTACATGTGTGCTCAAAAACACAAATACACTCGAAAAATAATTTAAATGATTTTTAATCTTTATGAAAATTGAAAGTATATTGAACCATGTCATTTCACATACTTTGGACCATGTTTGGATACCATGTGACTAATTTGCAAATTTATATCTCAAAAAATGAGTTTTTTCCAGTAAAGATGTGATAAATGTGTGGCAAATTCAAATTTTGATAAATAATCACATTCACATGTAAGATGACAAGCATAGCTAGATGGGCCATTTTTAAAATTCCATTAAAATTGATTATTTTAATGACTAAAGAAACCTTTAAAATAATGTAATCAAAATGAAACAATGGCCTTATCATACCAATGTATATTATAAATATACCCATGGAGATACTTCAATGTAGATAATGAAAATTTTAATTATTTTTTAAATAATATTACATAGGGCCCAAAAACCAAAATTGATACCCAAAATTAAATGTAATATACTTTTGGAATAATTATACTATATGTATTATAATACTAGACCCAAAAATGCCCCGAAGGGGGTCACCATAATGTGCTTTCACCCTTGCAACATAAATGGAAAATGGCTATCAAATACAGGTTGGTATATTGAATTGAAAAATAAATAAATCAATGTTTAACTATATGAAGTTCTTTGATTTTGTTACAACTATACTTTAAAATCATGTGTTTAAAATACGTTCAACTAAATAAATTCATCAAAATCAAGCAGATGTCACAACTACAAAGTAGATTAAAATTCAAACACAAATAGGTTAAATATTGGATCTATTTTATTTTTAAATCAATGGCATGCTAAATATACTAATGGACTTTGAAAATTTTCATAGTATCAAAATATATTTAATGTCTAATGTAAAAGTAGGAATGAAGTGCAATATTAACATGTTAGTTTCATTCTTATTTGTTACCTACAATATAAAAAAATTGGAAAAAACAACTACCATTTGCAATTATTTTCTAATGGAAAAAGACATTTGCTACTAAAAATTGTCTAATTGTATTCGACAATTTGCATTACACACTAGTTGCAAATGTGGATGAAATCAATGGTCAACAAATATTTCACCATCCGTATATTACCATAAAAATCAGCAACTTACATAATGACATGTGGAAATTGAAAAAGGTTTTAAAAAATTGTTTTAAAAAATAGATAATGGATCCTTGTCGTCTAATTTAAATGGTTTTAGATTGTGACACATGGCATAATACCAATATGCCATGTGGCATTTTTGGATTTTGGTCAAAATGAATTAAAATCAATATTTAAATAGGTAGGTAAGGGAGGTAAGAAAATATTAAATTTTTTTTTAGGTTTAACCTTTGGGGTTAAATTTTTTAAAGGGTTAAACTCCTTTGGCTCATCCCAATTAACATTTGTTTTTTTATGTGCAAGTGTAGGACAAAGCTTCTTCTTTAAATAGTTTTTGAAATTGAAGTGCAAGACAAAACATATGGGATAAAAATTAAAGTTACAACTTAGTTGCAAACTAAGTTGCAACTAAAAAGATTATCTCATATCTTTTGTAAATTATATAACTAAGTAGATAAATAACTAACTAACTAACTATTTAAATAACTTTAAAAAATCATTTAGTTATACATTATTAATTCATAATTCATAAATAGGAAAAATAAATGACAAAATAATAACTAATTAACCAAATTATTACATATACATTCTCATTCATAAGTTTTTAATTGAAAAATAAATAAATAAAATATTAGCCAATTAATAATTAATATCTAATTATTAAGTAACTAACTTATTGATTATAAGTCATTAGATAAATACCTCATAGTTTAATTATAAAATATAAATTAATTATTAGATAAATACTAATTTAAATATTTAATTACATAATCAAATAAATAACTAGATTATTAGATAATCAATAATTAGTATCTATGTAATAAATAATTAAAAAATTTATTAATTATGAGTTCCCATTTTTTTCAAAAATAGAAATAAATAGATGACTAAAAATTTAATTGATTAATAATGAAATAAACAACTTATTAGTTATAAGATTTCATTAATGGTTATTAAATAATCAAAGAAATAACTGAAATATTAAATAATTAATACTTAAGTAATAAAAAAATCAAATTGTTAAATTAATTATGATTATATTATTATTATAAAATTATCTAACTAGTAATTATTAACTAACTAATGAATTAGTTATAAGTTATTGATGAATAATTCATAAATAACTAAATAAATACCTAATATATTGAATAATTATGAAAGATTAATTATAAATACTAATTATGAACTATTAGTTATCAATTCATTAAAAATAAGTGTAACTGATTAATCATCAATTAATAAATGGGTAATAATTTACATTAGGTAAGTAATTAATTTAAGCTAGATAGGTAGGTAAACATACAGGTAGATAGGTTGGTAGGCTAAGCTAGGTAGGTAAACAAACATTTATAGGTAGGTAGGTAGTTATTTTGCCAAAATACAAACTAAATATAACTTTATAAATACCCCCATTATACTCCTAACATAACTTAACAAAAGTACACATACCTTTCAAAAGTTTCCTAATACACCTTTGTATAGCCACCTAGGGCTATCTTGACACCTTAGAGGTGCATTTAAATTTGGTTCCATTTGCAACTAATGGGACATATGGACATGATCATGAACGAAAACAATCTTGGAGTGTAGGATGAAGAAGTCATTAGTTGCAAATGTGGTTGTAACATAGTTCCAAAAATGGTCAATGATGCTATATAGTTGTAAAACCAATAAGAGTTAGTTACAAATGACAATTAATTATACGTAACTGCAAATGCATTGGTTGCATTTTGGGGGATTTCTTTTAGTGTTACTTTTATTGTACAAATTTTTTTCAAATTTTATATTCAACTCATAAAACTCAATGGAAGCATGGAGGCTTCCATATATAATGAGACTTTTTAAAAAATTGAACCTATTTTCTTATATTTATGTTGAAAATTCTTCATGTTTAAGTGGATTTGGGCAAACGTACTTTTTGGTCCACTTTACCATGCTTAGACCCATCCGTCAAGGCTACCCTAAGCACAAGCAAAAAGTTTTAAAATTTGCACAACAACAATTTGAAACTCAAAGTTCATTTTGAGTCAAAATCAATCTTAATCCAATGGTTAAATGAAAAGGATTGGATAAAATCAATGTACATAGAACATATAACTCACCTTTTTTTTGCAACCATAGGGACTCATGTTTGTGGTTCATGAAACATAACCAATTTTTTTTTTTAAATAAAAAAAATAATGCAAGGACCAACTATAAAATCTCTTTCTCTTTCATATTGTAGTGTTTTTTTCTTAAAAAGAAAACATTATTATGCATTTATTGTCATACAAGTGTAAAAAACACATTTTTTGAATGGATTTTCAACTAAAAACTCTAAAATTCTAAATGTTCTTAAATTTAATTATGTATATCAATGTCATTCACCCAAAAAAAATTCAACAAAGAATTCCACCCACAACCCTAGTTTTGAAATATATATGTGATTTTTTATACTATGTGACATGTATTATTTTGTTGCATATATACTCCATATGTTTGAGGTCTTCTAGTTTTGTTATTTTTTTAAGAGAATTTATTACTTTAAATCTAAAGTTAGTCAAATATACTTAAAACAAACAAAAATAATCCAATATCATGTGACCTCCATAAATTACTGAAAATCCTAAACGTAAAAATATTATATTTGTGTCAACAATTTGGGAGGGGGGGAGGGGGGAGTGTGTGTTTATGCTCTTTGATGCTAACATTTAACTATGAAGGGGCAAAGATTGGACTTGTAAACACTAGATGCAGAAGAAATGAGAATTGGTGGGAATTTAATTATCTAAACCTTTAATTTAACCTTGTTGAACTAATGTTTTCCATAACACATCCACCTAAATGCCTTATGTTTTCACATGCAAACATTGTGGGTTTTAAAAGAGAATTCCTAAGATGCCACAAGTTGAAATGGCATTATTTGTTATATGAAACTGAAAAGTTTGAGGCAAACTAGCAAGGTGTACAAAGCTATGAGTGCCCGTTTTTCTGTTGCCATGGAAAAAGGAAAAATTTGGTTGAAACACAATAAAAAAACATTTGTGACAAAATGGCAAAGATCTTTATTTCACATGGCTGATGGTGATATGTATTAAATGCCTTGAAAATCTTGATTGGCATATCCATGGACTATATATAATAATAGCAATTGATTCTAAGAAGCATACCAACAAATTTTGCTACATTTCAAGGAGTTTATTTGGCAAAAGTGGCATGTAATAATTATTTTAATTGTTTACTAGGTTTGGTTTTGAACACTGAATTAAGGGTTGTAGCATATATTTGGGCTTGAAGTTGCACAACATTATTTGCTAGCAAATCCATGTATACCTAGGGAATTGGGATGGTGTTTAGTAAATCGAAATTGTCATCAATTGACTAAAATTGTGGAAATGAAAATGGCTAACTATTTATAAAATTTGACAAGTCAAGGTTAATTTGTTTGGGCTTGAATTTTATAATTCATTGTCTAGCAACACATCAATGTAGGCAACATGGGAATTGGGATGGTTTTCAATAAGCCAAAATTGTCTAAACCTAATAACGATTGTGCAACACAAGTATAATTTGGTATTCATGAAATTTTAAAACCATGTTTTGACTATCAATAATTAACAATAGAAGGAATAGTTGTAGACAATCCATATTATGCAAAATTGCCACCTAGGAGCTTAGGAGGCACACAAATGCATATCATGGCTGATCCACCTACATTTGACTCACAAGTTCAAATCCAAAAGATGGTGGTTAAGGGCTTTGCCAAGTTTGACAGATTGCAAAATGACCCTCTTGACCAAAACTCACTTGATGGTCCACCTTTGAATAATAACATAGCTCCAATGGATGCCTCACATAATGAAACCCAAACTGAGGTGCTCATGGAAACATTGTTTACAAAAACAACAACCCCATTTTATGAAGGGTTTCGAACAAATATGTTGTCAATGTTGAAATGTTAATGTTGTTAAACTTAAGCATAATGCATGGCATTGCAAATACTTTCATGGATGAATTGTTTGCATTATTATGAAAGGAGTTATTGCCAAATGATAACAAGATGTTAGCCACAATTTGTGTGTTATTTTAAAACACCTTGAAACATGCTCATGTGTGTCCAAAATGTAATACAAGAAAATTTGCGAATGGTTTTAAAGTTGTTCCAAGGAAAATGTTTCACCACTTCCCATTAATTCCATGACTAATACCCATGTATATATGCAAATCTTTGGTTTAATTATTGACATGGCACAGAAAGGGTGCTAGTTTGAATGTTTTGATTCAATGTGTACCAAATTATTTAGCTTGGAAGCACATCAATGGAAAATGGTCAATTTTGCTAGTAACACCCACAACATTAGGTTGGGGTTGGCACTTGATGAGCTTAATCCTTTTGGAGACTTGAATTCATGCCATTTTACATGGCCTATGGTTTTGTTGAATTACAACTTGCCTCCATGGTTGGTAATTAAGAAACATTTTTTAATATTGGCCCTAATCATTCCCAACAAGGAATCATTTACTTCAACTAATGTGGATGCATATTTTTAGCCCATAATTGAAAAGTTGCATGTTTTATGGAAAGGGGCAAAATCCTTTGATGTCTAATGGGGAGGAAAATTCAATCTAATAGCCATGTGCATCTAGAACATCCATGACTTTCTAGCATACAATGTGACCAACAGGGATGTGGCATGCCCACCTTGTGGTCTAGTAATAGAATCCATATCATCAAAGAAGTTGAAATTATTTTTGTGAGGGTCAAAGATACTTGTTTAGGAACCATTCATATTGAAGAGCCCAATTAGCTTTCAATGGGAAGACAGAAAACAAGTCTACACCCCTATGAGTATCTACAACATATACAATTATATGTGCCATAGAACAAGAATTGTGGTTGGTAATTCCAATTAGGAACCAAGTTAGCAAAAAATCTGACCATATACAAAAACATGGAATAAAATGACAAAACATTATGTTTCAACTTCAGTAGGTGTACATCCTTGAGTTGAATTGTTGAATTAGTGTTCATTATTTGTTAATTAAATTAAGAGTTGGTTGAAAATGGTGTGTTTGAAAACACACGATCATTGATAATGTGTGATTTAACCCATGAATTACTTATTCACAACACTTTGGATGTCATGCATTGTGAAAAGAACCTAGATGTGAAAATGTCATGAGAATTATCTTAAGTGCAAAAGATATTTTGGCAGCCCGAAAAGACTTCAAAGAATGTGGAGTTCAATTACATTTGTGGCTATACCTTGTTAGAGTAGCGTTCATCAAATCTATAACATCTTATGTATTGACAAATGAGGAGAAAAATAGGTTTGTCCAAATCATTCTAAACTTGAAAACACTTATAAAAAATCATGTCATCATTGAAAAACTAAGTTCACAAAGATGAGAACCTCAAAGGCATGAAATCCCATGACTTCCACATTTTGATGCAAGACATAGTACCTTTATGTATGTGACATTTCATGATAAAGAGATGTAAAATGGCCATCATTTAGTTGAACAATGTGTTCAAGAAGTTGTGTGCCAATATTGTGGACCCAATAACCATGGCAGATCTCAAGAAAAAAATGGCAATCACATTGGCATTTCTAGAACAAGAGTTTCCTCCCTCCTTTTTTGATATAATGACACATTTGCTTGTGAATTTAGTTGAAGAATTGCATATTCGTGTTCTAGTCCACACATGATGGATGTACCTTGTAGAGCACTACACGAAGACATTAAAAGGTTGTGTGAAAAACAAAGCAAGACTAGAAGGAAGTATAACAAAAAGTTATGCCATCAAAGAAGTAGTAGGAATTTATACAAATACCTACAAGAATTTACATTCACAAAGCGAAGGGTGTGGGATGACAAAGAATACCCTTCGATGTTTTATGAAATGCTTGAAGGAATTGGAAGTACACAAATAATGAATGTAGACCTTCAAGACATGTCTCATTCATTTTGCTTCAAAATGTGGAGCTGATGGATCCATGGTGGTTGTAATTCCCTTTAGACTTCACCATAGATTTTTGCATTAAGTTTGAAATCCCAAACTAAGTTTATATGGTATTTGTATTTCTCATTTCCCAGTTTTGTGGCATTTGGGTTGATGTGCAAAATGAATGGGTTGAAATTTGTGATGGTAGGAAATACAATGAAAAAGTTGATGTATGAAATGAAGAAAGGCAAATGTATGTCCAAGATGTAGGTTGTGTTCAAGAAAAGGCAATTGTATTCCTATAAAACCTTGTAGAAGTGGCCCAATTTTCAACTTGGATAAGGACTACCATATCTTTTGCTACAAAAGGTGGTGACACAATTATAAAAACACCTTGCATATGTCCATGCCACCCACATTAGAGGCCACATCATATCGAGCAATGTATGTGTATGGAAACCACAGGCCTCCACGTCTCAAGCAATAAACAACATTTAACCACCTATGATAAAGGTGTGGCTACTACATTTGAACAAGAGTGCATATTTGAACCCAATGACTAAAAACTAGTTCTTGAAAAATTGGAATACACAAGATGGGTTGAGGAGATCTTGGAGCTAAATTATGGGATATTGAACATTGTTGTGCTATTGTGTAATTGGGTGAAAACAAATTACATTAGAAGGAGTGCAACATTCACAAGAGATGAATATGGGTTCACATTTGTACATTTCACTTCCCTTATACTTGTTTTTAGATTAATATTTTGTTTTCCCATTACATGTAGAATGAGTTTTATTTTCGATTGATCCAAGGGAAAGGGGGTTGAATGTAGTTTCACTAAAAGACCCCATGGAAGATGAGTAATTGAAGGTGTTCAGATTAACCTTATAGACTTATATTTGTTTGGAATTGATAATGTTGATGAATATGTAGGTTTACAAGCCCCAAATTCTATTTCAGAAGTGGTTCAAATAACCATTATTATAAGAGGTGTTACCTTCACATTGCTTGAATTAGGTGTTAATGTGACCATTAGAAAAGGTAGAACAATGATCTAGATAGTTCAAATGAGTATAGTGGGTTAGTTAGTTCTAAAAATGATGGTTAATCAATGTTGCCATGCTTTGAAATACATTGGTTTTGAAATCAAAATTGTGTCATTGATAACAAAATACAAGTAGAAATAATTATGCATTTGTAATTTTTTTTGCTTATGTCTAACATGTTGGTGTTCTATGTTAAGTTTACTTATGGTAATAGTGACTTAGCCCAACCATGGTGTGTTGAATTGCACACAAGTTGGTGTCTTTATTATACTGCATTTCCACTATTGATCCAAGTTTTGGATTTTCCCCTAGATTATGAGTTTTTTGTTGGTTATATATCTAGGATTATAATTTTTTGTATTATAACATGTTATGTTTATGTTGAATGCATGCATAGTTCCATTTGTAGATGGTTTATGTTCTTCTAGTAATGATTGCCACTACCCACCCCATATTTTAATGATTTAAAGTTATAATGTATGCACATGTTTGCAACAAACTAATTTTTTTTACTTGTGCCATTACTTGAAATAAAACTTATGAGATGAAATATGATAGAAAAACATGACTTCTTGACACACTATTCACAAGAAAACCATATATTGAAATTTTTTAAAATAATATTCATAATCATTTGTCCAATTTTTTTGGAAATTAGGAAATTATAATATACACTTGGTACTAAAGTAACATTTTCAATGACACAAATGAATCATTTTTGACATATACCTAGCCACATCACATTTTGTAATGCCTAAAGCTAGTCACACCACTAGATGCCCCTATAACATGTGAGTACCACATAAGCCACATGTTGCATCATAAACTTCATTGACCACAATTTGGTAATAATAGTCATGCAAAATCTATTTTTCATAGGTTTGGATGGAATAGAAATGGATGTCATTCATCTATTTATATTGTTTGAACATCAATATCATGTGCATTATTTAGACACAAATGTCATATGTTTATTCATATTGTTTAGACATAGATGTTGTATGTCTATTCATGAAGTCATGCACACAACTTCCATGTTTAAACATTATTTAACACACAAAAGTCATGCACATGACTTTTGTGTTTAAATAATGCACAACATTCATGTTTAAACAATACGAACCTATGAAATAATAAATTTTGCATGGATTTGGAACAAACCCATGAAGCTTGTAAATTTGTGATTTGATGGTAATGGGTGCAAATGAGATACAATGAACCAACATGATTACTTTAAAAAATGATAACATGTATTTTTTCCCTCAATTTCTTTTTTCATATGAATGAATTTTGGAACAATTTTTTTGCAATTTGTTATAATAAATGTTTATAGTTGTCCTAGTACATGACATTTTTTTTGTTTATCATTTTCAGAGAAATATGAATTTTGGAAAATGTCTTGATTCCTTATAAATTTATTTTTTTGTTGATAAAAATAATAACAATTTCAAATCATAATCGATAATACATTTTGACATGAGACACAACAAAAATTTCTTGAAGTTTTGGTGTTGTATATTTGTAAAGGGTACAAGGCACTTTCCACTTGTTAAAATATTTGCCTTTAGAGGTTGGTTTTATGGCAATGCTTGCATGTTGTCTTTCCTTTTCACCTTGCGTTGGTGGAAGAAATGTTTCCTACAATGGTCACAAAAAGCCATGAAATTGCATGTGTTTCCATGTACATTTTGCTAAGGTAACAATCATGTCTATTAGTTTTAATCTTTGGATGCCCAAAGGTAACATGGTTGGCAATTGCATACCAAGTTGGGCTTTCCATGGTTGGGCAATTGCATATTTTATTTGAGAAGTATGATTTTATGCATGGTGTGATTACCTTCATGAAACATGATGTCTATGGTGACAACATTATGTTGCATTATTGAATGTCACCTTTTGAAACTTCAATGGGTAAATATGAAAGTACATGTTTTAGTTACATTATGTTCAAAACATGCCAATATGTTACAAATGATGAAAAGGTGAATGCATGTTTGAAACATGTCAATGTGAAAGCTACCCAAGGTAGTTTACAAAAGATAATCCATGGATTAAAAAATCTAGAAAGCAAAGGCAAGAATGAAAATAGGAATGTGTTGAAAGGGTTTGTGGCCTTGGAAACTAAAAAGGCCATTGAATGAAAATCCTTTAAGGTGTACCACACAAGATGAAAAGGGCTTAGCCCTTACTGTAGTATTTTTTTACCTTATATTTTGATCCCCATAAAAAATAATGAATCAAAAGTTCTCAAAATTTTCAAAAAGACTATATTTTAGACTATTACAATTTTAGATTCCATCATAATCATCCATAAATGGGTCTTTACATGACAAAAAAAGACTAGGTAAAAAAGACAAAAAAGGTTACGATGTGACAAGGTTTTGGTACACCTTAAAAGAATTTCCATCCCATTATCTTGTGTTATGGGCAGTAAAGGACAATTACTTTGCAACAAATAATTATTAAGGTTAAGCTATATATATAACTAGTAGAAAAATTATCTTTTGCAACTTGTCTTATGAAACTACACATGTTGCATGCAACTAAAAAATAGTTGTATTGCAAAAACATTCACCAGTGTTTTGAATTGCATTGTCATTACATGTGTGATGAGCTAATCATGAGGTCATTGGTTATTATCTAATGCTTTCATTATGTCTATTAGTATGACATTAATTTTGGAAGTTGAGATGGGAGAACCTATTAATGTTCTTGATGTTAATGATGACTTTGATGCTAATGTCTTCATCTTTCAAAATAACATGTGGGTTGAAGTTTTAAAGGTGACCAAACCTTTTTTACAATGTTTAAAAGCTTATGATTCACATTAAGTTCATAATATGTTCACAATTATGTTTGAATTTTCTTGTTTCAAGTTTTTGTGGGTTATGGAAAATTATGTGGGACATGCAGATTGTAATTTTCTTACTTTTAAATATGATGAAAATGTGGTAATCTCTCTTCTAATGATGGTCTTGAAATATTGAACCTTATTGTCCTAGCATGTGTATTACCAAATCTAAATCGATCATGGCATAAAGACTTTACAAACTTTATGAAAGTTGAATATTTATTGACTAAAGAAAATTATGGCTTGATTGAAGAAACAAATTATATTGAACAATTGGAGTTGGATAATGTTTAGATTTGGCAAGGTGAGAACAAAAATATTTTGTTCTTTAAGGTTGTTGGAATTTCAAATCTAAATGACAATTTGCATTTGAAATACTTTAATCTTTGTGTTGATGCAAGTTTTACATTGTGGAATTCATGAGTTACATGAATGATGGCTTTTGGTTGTGTTGTGATGGGGTTGGATGCTTTTGTGTTCTAAAAAGGGTGCATGTGAGGTGTGGTTGGGGCAAGAAACTTGTGCTACATTGTGCAAAATTCTTTAAAGAACTAGGGTTCAACTCCCCAAAAGTTATTAGTTTTGTAAAAAAATTATGTTCTTGTAACTTTGCAAAGGAAGTGCATGATTGCAAAAATTAACTCCAAACATTCAAATTTTATCCCTAACCTTTGTGCATATCCTATAATTAGTATGAATTTGAAAATTGGTAAATCCATATCCCCAAATGAATAAATAAATAAATAAATAAAATTATCATTACAAATACATTATTGAAATTTTAATGCATATCCTTCTATTAGATTATTTTGAAAAATATGTCATATTGATAACCTGAGTAAAACTTTAAAACTTCACATTTGGACAACGTTGGTTACAACCTATCTTTATGCTATGAAAAATGTGTTTAATGCTAAGCTATGTGGGATTCATGTAATTGAAATATTTTCCTTGTGCACCACTAAAAGTGCTATCTCCTTTGGAGGTGGATCTTATAGGTCTGCAAAAAGCAAATCGGTGAGGTCACCAATCTTAAATTACTTTTCACTTAAAATGTTGGAAATGGGAAATTCAAATAGAACTTACAGTGTCCACTTTAAACTATCTAGGCATTATTCAAAATTGATTACCTTGATATGTATTTTTTAGTCTAGGAGAATGTAAATTATTTGTATTTCAAGTTAAAAAAGATATTGGAAACACTATGGCTTGAGGACTGACAAGAATCTCCAGGGTTAATAAGATCCAATTCTAATAAACATCTTGGCAACAAGATTTTCTTTTTTCAATTATGAAAACTGTTTTGAAAATTAAGAAAATGAGAAAAAAAAATGTCAGAAAAAAAATACTGGTTGGCAACCAAAGTTATGTGAATTGGGTTTGTTTTCACAGCACATAAAAGGTTGCAAGTAATGTCAACGTTACAAGGTGTTATGAAAGAAATTTTGAACTAATATCCCAATAGAGTTTAAACCCATCAATGGGGAAGCAATAACCTTAACATCTTCACTTTGGTTCTTATGAATCAACTCATGTGATAGCTTACAAGTTGTTAAAAAGGACAAAGTTTTGCAACTGGATCATTCAAAGTGTACCATCTAACCAACTCTCCAAGTAAGCCAGTGCTAAATGGAACATTAATTAACTCTTGAATTCAATTAAATTTAGCACCCATGCTAGAAATTCTCGACACCTAATCCTATGGCAACATAAGTCTAACATCATCACATGCATAAGCAAAATGCATCAGGGGCCCTTAAGAAGCAATGACCCATGTTTTTGTCAACTGATCCTGACTACCATTTGTACTTTCAATATAACCTGTACCCTTCCTTTGAACATTGTACTTGCTACAATTTCCAATTCATGGCCCCATCTTTTGTCCCCAAGTTATGTAACATGAGGTAAGTTGCCCATGGATCACGAGGTATGTTCTTTGCTTGTGGGCCACCATTTGTACTTGAAAACATATGTTGTATATCAAAGATAAAATACAAAGATTCTAATTGCTTATAAATTTTGTAAACTTAAAATCTTGTTGTGTTTTATAATGTTTGCATGCTCTGTTGTTGCTAATCATTATTTAAAGGTGTATAGAGAAAAGTGTCATATTAGGATTTACATTTTTGGGACCTATAGATTGGTAATGCACACAACACATGAGCCATTTAACTAGCTCTTCAAGCACAGTAAATTAAGGCAAACTTTGAATGACATTATTTTCCACATTAAACAATGAACTGGAATTGGTTGAAGATATACATTTTTGTCTCATAGTATAAATGTGTATATTGGGCCACGGTACTCTTATAAAAGGTCCATGCAGCTGCCTAGGTGAAATGGATTTGGAACAAGAAGTTTTGCCACTCACTAAATGTATGCTTGACATTTCTTTACATTCATTATGTTACACCTCCAGGAATTTGCAGTTTGTATTGTTTATTGCAGATGCTGGAAAAACCTATGATGATATTTTGAACTGAATCTCAAGTCCAGTGGAAATAATATTTATATTTCTTATCAAAAACGTGACAATATTTTACATATTTTGAATACAAGCCAGAAGGTGAAGATTAAATATGATTATGTCATCTGATAGCTTTTGTTACAATTGTTTTAGAAATTTACGGTTTATGTATTGGAGATGATGGTATACTTGTTTGGCTTGGCTGTGACACTCAAGAAATAATATATTCATTAAAAACCAATGATGTCTTGGTCCTAATATTGGATTCACAACCAAGTTTTCAAGAATGCCCAAAACATATCTTGTCTATGAAGAAAACAAACTTTTAATTTGGTGAGGGTTAAAGAAAATGAAAGAATCATCATAACAAAATGGGATTTCTGTGAAAGTGAAAAAGAAGCAATCCCGAGACTCTCAACATGCTCTTCCATGAAGGCCATTTGGACTTATTGTTGAGAAACTTGGAAACTTCAAGTCTGTAATCAAAATTAAAGCTAGTCAAAGAATCACATAGATTATGGGAAAAGTTTAGTTGTTTATACAATTGAAACGACATAAGGGTGTGACCTCGTTTGTTGATCAAACAAAGGTCGCATGTGATGGTGATTGTAAAAACAACAATTAAGAACAATATTTACCAAGTAGCATCAAGTATTGAATTATACATACACTGGAATTACATATAATGTTTTACCATTACGAAACAATATAATGCATTTAAAAATACATTGTATGAAAATTTTACATGATCAATATACAACCTTTCTGGCAATCTTCACCAAAACACATAAAATAAAGTTGGATTTTAAAACCCTATTAAATTTCTTACGTCAATTAAGTAAGAACATCATTCATCCGTTGTTCATCATTACCACCAAATACTTTGATGACATGTGGCACACAAAGCTAGTATCCTAATCACATTACAATTGTTATTTCATATATATATATATATATATATAGAGAGAGAGAGAGAGAGAGAGAGAGAGAGAAAGGGACAAAATTAAAATTGCACATTATGGGATGTATCCTGTACTTTTAAAAAAAAACTTAATGGACAACAGAAGATGTGCGTTATTGTAGTTTTGTATCAAGTTGATAAGATGACCTCCTCTGGCTTTTAATTTCCTGCTCAAAGAGTCCCATCTCTCTCTGTGCACCTTTGTACATATTCAAATTGTAAACAAGTTTGGTCACATTGTTAACCAAAGCCATCACCTCTCATACCCCAAATTTGTAGTTTACTAGCTTAGCACATCCTGTTGATGCATTGCATGATACAAATTGTTTAACCAAACATAAAAAAATGTTTTGCAAATTGTTTAAATTTTGTGGCCACATTGCAACTCATTCCATGGAAGTTTTTCTAATTTTATTTTTCAAATGACATGCAAAAAAAAAGGTGCAACTTATTGAAAAAAATTAAAATGAAAATATGAAGCTTCAAATTGAATTATGAATATTTTAGAATATTTTCATTTTAAATAAATATTATATTATTTCATAACATACCAAAAATCTCCTTTTATTTCACATGTTTTTACAAAATATACAAAGGACAACTTCCCCAAAACTCATTGTGGGTTCAATTCATGACTAAGTCATGGCAAACATTATTGATTATACACTATTTAGTTATGTTATGGGCAAATTTATGAATCATTGAAAAATTGTGTAGGTATGTCAAAGGTAAAACCTTAGGTGGAGGATGTGGGAACTATGTGAACTTCACTACTATGGTTAGAATTTGACAACTAAATGAAAAGAGATAAGGACTTGACATATTATCACAAATTTATCGATTAATTACCACCTATAATATTACTCAAGTTTATCATTCTTGGGAATTGATTGATGTATCATGGAATAGATGTCTAAAGTTTTCACATTTGAATTATCTAAATAAAATTCAACTAAGGCGAGGAAACTTATCAATTTTGCCCAAAGAAAGCAAAATGAGACCTTTGACAATAATTTCATAACAAGGAATTTGAAGGAAAGTGAGTTTGTGATGTTGTTGTCTATCTCAAATCATAAATTGGCACATAAGAAGTTACCACCCCAGTGGTTTGGAAAATAGGACATATGAATATATCAACCTTGATAGTTCATATATGCAAATAATCATGACAAGATAGAAAAATAAATCCTATATTTGTAATCATGAGAATGAAACTAAGTTGCAAGAGCTATTGCAACCAGAAAAAACCATTACCAAATAGCTAAAACAATAGACATGGCCATTAGAAGCATGATTCATGGAGACATAAGAACGTGATTAATGTAAGGGTCTTCTTGATCCGGATGGTGAATGAGAACCTTCACCTTCATATGAAAGTTAACAATAACCTTCTCACAATCAAAATATTTGTTTAGGGGACTTTACAAATCATTATGCCAACCGAGATATTTGCATAGGAAACTCAATGAGTCATGAACCTTACCAAGAAATTTGTTGGGAAACCTTGGCAAGTCATTTGGTTATGAAATTTAACAAGACCTTTTCCATTATGAAATACATATAATGGGGGACAAGGTGCCTTGGGCAGGAACAATTGCTATATCAGGTTTTGTTCAAGAGTGAGTGTAGGTTTCCTTTGATAAAACTACATGAGGTGGTATGATGTAATGATGTCTGTAGGATACCATTTTTAATTTGTATTTTGATCATAATTCAGAGCACAATAAAGTTATTCACAAAGTTCTGCGAATTGGGCATGAGAATAGCCAATTTTGCCAAAACAAGGAATCAAATAACAAAATGTGAGGAAAATGTCAACACAATGAAAAAACAGGGAGTGAAGCTGCTTTTTGCTCCAAAACTTATTGAAAAAGGGGTTTGGCTCTCAATTGTATTGTCATTGAGCCAAAGTATCCCAATGGCCTCCTTTTATTATCTTTGACAATGAAATGTATCTTGTCATCATTACCAAATGGAACTCCTCAGTTTGCCACAGTTTTACCAAAAATCTGGTGTTCACTTTACTTTTTTCATGCTCATTTTGGCTGACTTCATGGTAACCTTTGATTGGGTATGAAATGTGAAACCAAGGTCCAAATGAGCACCCAAACTTAGTGCCCAATAGGATATACTTTAATGCTGACTTTAATGTGTAGTGCAAATAATTTTGGGCAATTTTTGGTGAATCTTTTTTCAAGATGGCCAAAATTTAGTGTTTTTTGGGTTTTGAAGTTGCCAAATTTCAAATATATATATAATTTATTTTTAAAATTTCAAAATTATATCCTAAATTCAAGTAGGTAGCCAAAAATATAAAAGAATGCTAAAATATTAAAATTGCCATATTTCATTATCACCAAATCTAGTTAAATGATCTTATGGATGATTCGCCACTTAACTTACATCACAAAATTGAAAACAAAGAAGGAAAAACATTGGTGTTATGTTTTATTATTGTGCATGAAGTTTCTCAAGCATAGAAACATGTGACTGCATTAACAAATTAACATGCATTGGTCCAAATAATATCATGGAATCACACTGTCACTAACTAGAAACATATGCCACCACAAAAATCTTATTATATCATAACTGATATGCTGAAAGGAGGAAGATTAAATGTATACACTTGTGATAAGAATCTGAAATTGGATGTTGTGTTAGCCTAGGGGAGAAAAGTGGCTCCAGTTTCCCTTGCAGAGGCTAAGGTCAGGGGAACTAAAGCAAACAGTGGATTTCTATTATCCACATTCAGATTCCCAATTTCAATTTAAGTTAGATGTGGAGGATTGGACTGAACTATGGACTCCTACAGTGTCCTACTAATTCAGATAATTTGGACATGCTTATTTGATATGTGTATTATATATACTAACTCACGTGTGACTTAGGTTTTAAACATGGGTGCTAAATTGGGTTTAAGGCTCTATAAGCTAAAGAAATGCAGGTTTGCAAGTTTGTAATTTTTGTTCTTGGCAACTCCAAATACTTATTATTTGGGGGGCTACAAATAAGTCCAGGTTCTAGAGGATTTGGCCAAAAAGTGGAATCTGTTACTGATTGTCATTTTGGGACTTTTAGAAGTATGTATTATAAAAATATCTAATATGCTTTTCACAATGACAATTTTTGCTATATTTAAGAAAGTATCCACCAAAATAGCTTGCACTTTTTAGGTGTGCTGGAAGGACTAGTGTTAAAAGAAAGCTTGATTAGGTGATCAATTAACCGGCTTTTCTAGCACTGCTCCAGTACCATTCTAAAAACAATACTGGTTTTGGTGCATGATTTATGAATAATTTTATTCTAGTTTCATTGTTGAGCCTTTACTCTTGATGCTTTCACATTGGTAATCTATCACACCATTCACACATCTGCCCATAAACACAATTTATTTTTCACTCAGATTTTGAAACATAGCAGGTCATTTTTTTGTAGATGGATGGAGAGATACAAAGAAGAGTTAAAAGCCTTTTGGGAAATTTTTGTAGCAAGTCATGTCAGGATTGGGCAGTGGGAACTCATGTTATCTTCTTGGAACTTATAATAGCTACCTCATTAATAATAGATATGCTTTTGTTGTGCTTTGACAACCACATTTCCTGCCCCCATGCTGTCATGGGCCACATATTGTATCTTGTTTTCTCTTTACTCCATCCAACTAATATACTATTCTTAATTGACACATGATTGTTTGAAAAATTAGGGACATTGGCCACAGTTTCTTCCAAACTTGGGATGAAATGGGAAGTCAGGATGAAATTAAAAATTAAAAAATAGAAACTAAACTAGTTTCCTCACCTAAATTGGGGTTTCACCCCCACTTTTGGATTTCTCTTGCCTGTGTGCCTTCACTAGCCTGAAAATGAAGCCTTATCAGAGTAAGATCTGCAAATCTTCTGAACTGATACCCAGTTTCACTCACTTTACAGCTGAATTCAAATTGAGGATGAAGCATTACATTGTCAAACGAGGACCCAAGGATCGAGTGACTGTACAGAGAACTCTAATACCTTTTTAGTAAATTAGTCAGGCAAGACTAATATACAGCAAAAACAATTAGTGCAGATGGTACAAATATGATCACAGATTCCTCTGTTTCTGGCTATGTATGCATTGGCTACATTCGCAATTTTATCACCATCATTAAGTTTTGGGGAACAGTGGCAAAGCAGTTCCATTTTGCTGTCTCTACTTTTTGTTTCTACTTTTGTCTCATCAGACTGTCCCTTCCTGATGTGTCTAAAATATTGTTTACATCACATGAGGCCAGTCATGAATGAATCGCAGCATACAACACTTCCGTTTTTTTAGACAATTGGTTGTCTCTACTTTTGTCTCATTGGACTCAGTTCCCAATCATCTTCTTAATTTCATCCCTGCCACATGAGACTAGTATTGCGAGTCTGTCATCCTGATCATAAGCAAGCTAAAGATGTAAAGTTCAGATGTGACCATATCATACAACACCATTCTAATGAATCAGCTCTATTCCAGCTTTACGAACTAGGTGCACAGAGCTAGACTTGTAACCAGGAAGGCAGGGATCCATGCGACCTAGTGACGTATCACTAAGTACTTTCTTTTGTTTAAAACAAAGGCACATCTATCGGGTGTAATTTTCCTCCACAATAGGGATGGTATATTTTATTTCAAGCAAAGTTCTTAAAGCAGCTTCACCCATAGCCATTATTTGGGCCTTCAAGAAGAGTATTTCTAACATCCAAGGTGGCTTAACTAAGTGTTTCCAAACCTCACCCATAAACATAAAAATTGGGACAATAAAAGATGAGAATTTGTTAAATAAAATCACTTGGACCAATCATTCTATCTTAACCTATTGAAGGATTGTTATATTGTGCAATGCAAGGCATTGCATCGTGTGTACATACATGGGTGTATATTGTGTCTTCTATAACTAGCTGGGGGATGCATTCACCTTTTTTTCTTTTTTTTTTGGAAGGAGCCACTTTGATTGACTCATCACAAATATTTTTAAACAATTAGCAACCCAAACATAGAGGCCTAGATATGCTTTCCACCCCAAAATAAAAGCATAGATAAATTTTCATGTGACACACCCTTTATAGTTCATATAGATAGAAGTTGAATTGTTCCCAAAAGATATGGGATAAAATGTGGTGCTATTGAGAACTCAATCAACTATCATTCACCTCACTGAGTGAGGTGGCTAGCTCCTTCACCCTCTCCCAAGGGCAGGAATCAAAAAATCCTCACACCCACCCCACTCCCTCTTCCTCAAAACAAAAACATGCTAGCCCTACCAATTGCATGTTCAATAATCTCATTGGTTCTTAAATTTTTTAATTCTTGACACTATCTGTGACCATTTTGTATTTGGACTAATACCCCATACATGGCATACATTGAGAGTATGGGTGTATGTATTGGCACAAAGCCAATTTACTACTCTCAACGACATAAACTTTACTGTGTTTCATCCAAATTTTTTTTAATAAGATGCCATTGGAAATGCTCTTACACTTTGTAAAGTTCCCACTATTTACAAGGTAAATTCGTCAAATCATACAGGTTTATCTCAGCCGCTGAATCTAAGCTGTCTTGTTTGATCTTGTCCATTAGCCTCTTTCTTTACCCGTGACTTACTTTCCTGAATCCTGGTGCCCGAACACTGTCAAAGTTATTTGTGATCATGAGTTGTGACATTCTTGACACAATCACACAAATCTCTCCATAACAAGCTTTGGTTTCCTGCAAATTCTTCCTTATAATTACTATCACATTCTTAACAGCACTTGTTCAGGGCTAAGTCTCCTGAAGGTATGTGAGTCGTGACTTTGTCAAATCTTAGGGGAGAGGCGTCATGGATGTTGGCATGTGCATTGTGCTTTTGATTCCGGTGTCGCAGAAACATGCTAAGTTACTAGCCACTGAATATTAATGTCATAGTCTCCTGGCTTTGGATTCACATGGGTTGATTGCACTTTTGCCTACAGACCATCCAGAACAGCATGGTTACCCCTGCAAATTCTGACCAAAAAAGAGTCTGATAATCTCTTGCTCTCATATCTTTTCTTTTTGTTTTCCATGACCACAAAAATTGAAACAATAGTATCACAAAATCTTTGGTAACCCAAGCTTTGACTAGAATAACGTGGGTATTGTCCTATAACTGGATCTTCTATTAATGCACAAATACATATTTCATGGACTTTTCGGAGCTGTCCATCACGGAAAGTACATGTAGTTATAGAGTAGTAATGCTCAAGTGGTGGTAATTTGAAATCATGTACCTGAAAATTGGATTCTTCTCAATAGTCCTAAAGCAAACTTTACACGTGGACCTGTTAAGTGCACCTTAAGTTGGTGTTGAAGGGGAAAATTCAAGGTGATTATTGACATATTCAAATGTTTAGTAATAAAAAAGATGACATGGCAGCCCTCTTAAGATGTGTTGTTAGGGCAATGTTAAGCCCTTTGATAATTAAAACTCAATCTTCCAAAAATGAAGATTTCCAATCCAAAACTCAATGTTATGTAAGAGGCCAATTTCTGAGCATATAACTCAATGTTACATAAAATCCAAAATATTTTTCTCACACCTCCCTACCATCACTACAAGAAGCTCATGCATCTTTTTTCGCACCGTCATCACTCAAAGCTTGTTCACTACCCTTGCTATAGAAAGTTTGCTTATTCATTGCCTTTTTTCATTACCATTGCTATATCACTGCCATTGCTATAGAAAGTGAGCTCACACAAACAAACATGAACCACGAATTACAAAAAGTTCCTACAAGGTCACATGGAAGAAAACCTTCACAAAGCATGGAAGCATCCCAATTCAACCCCTCCAACTTCAATAGTTCCAATGAAACACCTAAAGAGGGTAAAAAAATCTCCATTGCAAAACATTTTGCAATTTTTCAAACTAATTTAAATTGAAAAAACAAAAAATAGAAGCAGATAGGAATTGAAGATCAAAATAAAGAAATCAAATCATGAATGTCATTATCAACATGTTTCCAATTCAATGTAACATCTACAAAAGAAATCACCAAATTTCATGGGTCATCTTTTTTTTAGCAACATGCTCCTAATATCTTATTGTAAAATTTTTAAAACAATCACCAAATCTTGATCCATGTCAACTTCAAGTTAACAAGTTGTTTCCGATATAATACAAAATATGCAAAAGTGATCACTAGATTTCATGAACATCATTTTCTTGTTAACAACATGTTTCCAATTGAATGCAAAAGGACACAACAACAATGATGAAGGGTCATGAAAGAAGCAAAGCAAGGGCAAGAAGAAAGCTACCTCCTCCAATTCAAATGCATCATTGGAGATTCAAATAAGAAAACTAAAACAACCTAATTGGGAGCATGGGGAAGTTCTTGCTCTCATGTAAGCGAAGTGTGATGAACATGTAATAGCCTCGGACAAAGTTGACCATGAAACATGTTCGAGATTATTGTCGTACAGTGGAGGAATATTTCAACATATGTCATGGTTGCAAGATATTCACAACACACTTGAAATGACCTTACATGTAAAAACAAATGGGGGTTAATCACAAGAGATTTCAAAAAGATTATTGATTACATGTTACGGATTGACCACAACCAAAAGTAATGAACATTGACCCCACAAGAAAAGCTTGCCTTCCATCTGCCACATCTTTTTCATAGGAACGTCTATGATTAGTTGATTATTAGCAATGATTTTCCAAGAACCAAGCTCTACATCGCTAATGGGTTCTTGTTTATCAATACCACATACCTGAATAACAAAGATAGACCTCATGAAGTTACATACATGAACTAATTATCAAGTGAGAATTAAATCATGCATATATTGCAACAATAGACAATAGACAATGTGGCATGTATTACTGACAGTGTTTGAATACAAGATATATCTATGTGAGGGAACTAGAAAGAAAGATCATTTCCTTCCCTTTATATCTCATTTCCTCTCCCTACCTCTTCAAACCCTCAGATAGTTAAAACCTTATGTTGTATCAATAGTATTAATTGCTTTGGTAGGCCCTAAATAGTTACAACCACATTCCACAAGAGACAAAGAAGTTAACCTTGTTAAGGTTTGATAAGGTGATTGCTTGGATTCAATAGGTAATTTTATTATGTCATAGGCTATAAATTGTTACAAGTGTTCAACAAGTTTTATTTTGGTAAGAAACCATTTCTACACATTCTTAACATTATCCCACTTTAGGACCTTGGTGTCCTCACAAGGTTTTGATCTTTTTGAATTTAAACCATCCCTTGCATGGGGCTAATGGCCGTGATCTGGAGATGTTGGCTAGAGTTAAAAAGTCATCAATATCATCATCAAAATCCACCTTTGATGCAAAACTCTCACCTAATACTATCCCTAGAAAAATTGTCAATACATATTATCTTTCCCAGGGAATAGTGGATGATGTGAAAGGCATCGTTAGAACTCACAAGTCATTAAACTTCTTAGTTTTTGCCAAAGCTACCTCATCAAATGGTCTATTCTATAAATTGCTACTTGTAATATCATGTGGTTATTTTCGAAATGAACTAGAGTTACATGCAAATTTGGTCCCTTTGTTGTACAACACTAAGCAATTGATTTCATTGCCTCTTTCAATAAATCTTTGAGTGCACAACTTTCCTATAATTATTGCAACTTCTGCATCTAGTATCGTGTTTCAATGGTATCCTCCTTGGCTTTGTTTTCGATGGCGTCTTGTATAAAATCCCTTCTAGCCATGACAAAATTTGGCTTGTGGCTAACCACTATTGTATATGTAAAAAGGTACTTGTTGTAGGCCACTTCCAATCTATGGTAATATTGCAACACATATACACCCAAACACCCTATAAGATGTTCCAACACTCCATAGCCACGCCCATCATTGAAAATGATGTAGCCATAAAGAATGTTGTATGTGAAATACTCTTGAAACTCTATCTTATATCTTCCACATACGTTTGAAATCATCGACCAGGATATGGGCATTGAGCATTGGTGGAATAAATCCTACCAAAATGCATATTTGTAGCCAATAGATGAAGCAATACACCTCCAAGTGAAGAATGATTGGTAGGGCATACTCCAACTCCTTCAAAATATGCAACACATAATTTAGGTTACAGGGTTTGAGTCTGACAACCTCTACATCTAATGTAGGGGGAATGATTTTCGTTCAGTCATATAGGAAGACGAGTATGAATTTTGTAGTGATCTATTATGGGCGAACGCTCACGTCATGATGAATCATTAGGTTGCTGCTACGGACTTTTATTCCCTACATCCTTGTGGCCCTTCTCCCCACTCCTTCCACCCTCTATTTGCTCCTTTATTCCAACTTGTTTTATGAATTATGTACTAGAAATTTCTTGCATTTCTTCATCTCCTCCTCCTTTTATGTTTATGTTTCTTCAAATTATCCCCCCTCTTGAAGGTGCGTATGAACTTTGTCACCATCTCACGTTCCTTTTCGTAATATAGTTGTACCATGGACAATTGTGCTTCATTTAGTACCATAGAAAGTTTTTCACCTTGGTTTTGAAGCATTCCATCACATAAAATGGCTTTTATTAAATGTTCCAATGTTGATGCCTTCCATTCAACCCTCCTTCCTTTGTCTTATGTTTTATTTCTCTTTGTATAACTAATTCTTTTTCTCTGAAAGTGACAAATTGGATTTGTTTGTTAAAACCCTATATTTTCTTTCAGATAAATTTCTCACACACTTGGTTAACTTCCATGTTGGTCTACTTTTCTTCTTTCAATAGTTGTATTATTGACTTTAGGCTCATGGAATTGGCTTGCCACATCTCCTTTTCAATCTACAATTTGAAAATTTTCTTCTCAGTTACTTTCATGCACTCCGTCACTAGCTCCATTTCCTCCTTGTGCCTTGTATTGTTGTCACCATCCCTTCATATCAAATTGCAATTGCCTTCACTTCTTCCACCACCTAAGCGAGTGTGCCTTCCATGATATCAAAGTTCCATTGCAAAGTTGCCAAATTTCCCTTCACTTCCTTCTCTTGTGCTTGGTTTTTTTCTGGCTCTTATTGAGTCTCATGGAGTTCTAGTCTAATGCCTTTGAACAATAACAAGTATGGCATTGTCCCTCTCCCATTCCTACTAGTGGGCTTCAATTAAAGAGGATCGATGTGTTGTTGCACATGCTTTGACTCATACACAATTATTTTTTACAGACATTCCATTTCTAATACAAGCTACCAAAAAATTTTACGATAAAACCTCTTCACATCCCTCACCTTCTTAGCCAAAACATGAATGAGTTCCACTATTTGTACTTCCATGGAATCCTTGTGCTCTAAAAAGTATTTTACTTTGGCTTTGTCATGATAAAACGCTAGTTCATAAAGGGGACATGTTGAACATCACATGGTTCAATAACACCTATCACCATTTCATTGGTAGGCTCTAGTGGCTAGTAGTTGACAAACATCTCTACCAAATTTTGTTAGTTAATAATGTCCATCATTGTTGAATTTGCTTGCTAAAGTCAGTTAGGTATCAACAACCTCTCCAAAATTTGGTTGGATGTTAATTGAAACGCCTACCAAATTTGGTTGATCATTTCCATCTATTACAAATTCCTCCACAACTGAATGAAAAAAATTGTCAAAGAAGTTTATTTGCACATCTACTTCTTGGCCTTGCATAATGGTTTGAGGCACATTTATCTCCTACACATTTCTTTTTTGCACATTAGTTTGAGAGATACCCCCCTCTTGCACTAATTTTGTCCCTAGAGATGGTTCCTCTTCCTTCATAGTTTCCTTTTCTACAAGTGGGAATTCTTATTGTGATGAAGACACCATTAAATTTATGCCCCATGTTGGAATTGAGGGTATTTCAAGTGTCTTTTTCCTTATCTTCTTTGGGTGTTGAAGATGCCCAATTGGTCGTTCTTCATCTTCCTTTGTGTACTTTAGTGTAGTATAATGCTTTGCAACTAGAATAAAAGCATGCCCAACTAAACTATTCTTTATTTTCCCCACCTTTCTTTATACTACAATCATCTCCTTATGTAATCGCATTTTGAACCACTCAACCCAATTGACTATGCTTTTCTTAATTGCACTTACTACAAACAACAATGTTGCAACCTCCACCAATGTCATTAATCACATCTACATTCCGGAAGTGTGGACCTTTGAAAGGATGTAACCAAAGTCTTACGTATAATGCTCATCCTTCCCTCCTTCAAAATATTTCACCCACTGTTTGTTGTATGACTATTTTACTAGCATCGCACACCTTCTAGTAACAACTTAAAGATTTTGTCGATGGAATGACAATCCAATGCAATCTACTTGCCATGTAAAGTGCTTCTTTCATTGGACATTTGGAAGCTACAAATGAGCTCCTTGATCACAAGGAAGTCAAGTGTGTTCCAATCAAGCATGCAGAATTCATCAAGTTTTGCCCCAATCATCTAGGCATACTCCTCCTTCATGGTTGCCCACATTATGATGTACATGCATGCTAGAAAATGGAATTGATTCAACAATACAAGTTGAATTTCCATAGTCGTATCCTTGGTTTTGAACTTCATATGTTTGGTTGCAGAAAACGATCCACCTTTGAGCTTATGTTTCATCGTTGTTGAATCCAAGGGTTGCTTCTTGTTATGGTTGAATTCTTTGTTCCACAATATGAAGATCGTATTCATAGTTGGTGGATGCACTAGCTATTTGATAATGCTTACAAAGAAATAATTCAAACCTAAACAACAAATTGACTCTTCAATTTTTACTCTCTTTTTAATTGGTTTTTTCATTAAGTAATATGTTTCATTTTGCATGCCAATATCCCTAAGTTCAAAGGAAATTATGCTCGAATTCTTCGTTAATGTATTATTTTTTTACAACAGTAAACATTTGAAAGTCTATAGGATGTAAAGTCTTCTAAATACATTTCAACTTCTCCCAACGATCTACTATACTAAGATGAAGGTGAGAAAAAGAAATATTATGCTCAACATCTAAATTATTTGGCATTTCTTATTTTGTTTCCCATTTAATTCTGAATTTGAAAATAACTAGAGCTCCTCTAATGCAGGCATGTATATCGTCTGCTCTTTTCCACTAGATTAGTCCTCCTTGCTCTCTCAATTGTTGGTGAAGAAATTTTTTGTTCTCCTATTTGCTACCTTTTCTATTGTGCAAAATAATTACTACAAAGTTTATCCCACTTAACTTTTGCTACATGTTCATTCCACTCATTCAAATGTTCCTTTTCTTTTGGTAATAATTTCCCAAAATGTTGGAACTATCAATGTATGTTCCTTAAGTTGTTGTTTTCTTGATGGCTTAGGCACACAATTGGTAGCCATAAAGGTTTCATAGGCATAATTATTTTCGTATTCAAAATTGCCTTGATTTTTGTGTCATAATGAATGGTCATGGCTCTTTTTCATTCTTTATTATCCCTCATTAGCTTTTTTGGTACTACTGTAAAAATTTTGTCACCGTACTTTCTATTATGTCACTTTCTTCTTTCACATATATTGGGATTTAAACATTCATAGAGATTTCCCAATTGCTTCCACCTTCTTCCAAAAGTTCTTCCTTTTACCAATTCTTTTAGTAGGATTCCATTTATATCTTTGGTAATTATTATTATTATGACGACTGTGATAATTGGATTTTGGCAGGCCTTTAATTTGTTGACATTGACCAATGCTACATCTTTATCACTTAACATGTTTATATGAACAATATTATTATTGAAAGCCTTCTTTATTTGAAATGTACCAATCCAAAGAAAAGAAATTTCCCTTCTTTAATTTTTGGATTCTTTGGGGGGTAAGGTTAAAATAACATGTAAGCAGTGTAAGGATTGGATAGGTGGGTAGAATGGGACTAGATAATGTTAAGGCCATAATTGTTCTATCACCATTGGATAGAGTGGATAGAATTCTATTGTCATTATTGGACAAAATGGACAAGAAAAAATGTGATTATAGGATAGAGTGGTAACATAAGGTTAAGTTATTAGAATTGGCTGAAAATTTGAATTCACGTTCATGGTGGGAAATTATAAATCACTTATGGGAAGAGTTTTGAGTTGTTGATCATTAAAACATTAAGTAGTTCTTGAAGATGAACAGAAGTTCATGAGAAAATTTTTGATGAAGAAGAATATTTGTGTTACATTGTATTTTGTTTTCTATTTTATTTTCTTAGTTCCATATAATTGAATATGTTTTCAAATTATTGTAGATGTTATGTTGTTGCACATATGGATTTTGAAATGGATTTTGTTTGGTTTACACTTTGATTTCTATAATGGTTAGTATTACAAATCCTTAATATCTGAATAAAAAAATGTTGAACCATAGAATTAAAGAAAAAATTAAAATTAGAAGATTAACATTTACTAGATATGTAGACAATTTGACAAGTAATTCAAATTTGGACATGTTTTTTTTTTTGAATTCATGTTGTTCCAAATGAGGTTTTTGAAGGGAATGGGGTAGCATTTCCTATCCTCCTTGTTTTGGTTGTGTATCACTTTTTTTTGCAAGTTTGGATGTTTTGATAACACTGATTTGTGTGTGGTAGAACAAATGGAAGTTAGGTGTGAAAAAAATAAAATGAATTAAGACTTGCATAACAAAATTTGGTTAGTGCTTGTAGTTAGAAGACTTGTCGAGACTATAATGAAAGTGTTGTTAATAGATTTGAAAACCAATAATTTAATCATCATTTTGATACCTATTAAAAATTTTTTTTACATATAATTAGAAAATAAATATTTACTAGGTATTTTCCCAAAAAATAGGAAAACACATTACTACATTTTTTTAAATATATTTTTTATGAAGTTATTTTAGTCAAATCAAACCCTCGGACAAGCCTACTCTATAGTAAAAGATGATTAATCATTTACGACATGCAAAACAAATATGTGTATTAGTAATTTAAAGTCATTCAAATATGATTGAGTGTCTAGTTGTGTCCACCTTGTCATGTTTGTTTTAATTAAAAGCTTAAGGATTCCCACGTGTTTATTTTGATTAAAAATTAGCAAGTGTTAATTGACATGGCTTGTCTGTTTTCACTATAAATAAATAAGGATTATGATTTGAAAATTATTTATTATCAATTTAAAAATATTTAGTTGTGTGGCTACCTACATACCTTCTAGTCCTCAATGCTTGTATTTATAGGTTGCAAGCATGATGACTTGAACTAGAATCACCTCCATGAAGAGAAACCATATTTTAATTACCCATGCAACACAATTTCATAAAGGTGTAAATTATTGTCAACATATTATTATGAACATGTTTATTTCATGTCTTTTTACACTAAATTTATGTAGGTAAATAAATTATAAATGGGTAGATGGTCAATATTTGATACATATACTTGCATACCTTCATATCTACCTATTTACCCACTACTTACCTACCTATTACTTACTACTTACATATTTACTTACTTATTACTTAGTTATCTTTAGTTGCCTAGCTACTAGCCACTATCTAGTAACTTCCTACCTACAACTTACCCATCAACCTATTTACAATCAATCTACTTCCTTCCCTACCTACCTACCAACTTAAATATCTACTTACCTACCTATGTGGGTAATGGGGTTCTAGGGAGTCTACTTGGATGAAAAAATGTGAAAATTCATCCATGTTGTCGCTTACATACATGTCAATGAGGTTGAATTTGGGGGCCTACATGCCTATATGTTAAGACACATCAAATCCGATAAATAGTATTAAGAATGATATAAATCTAGCAAATTAATGTGACATGTCACAAGCCACATGCATTTAAAATGGTTTATATTAGTATTTATATTATAGGCCCTTACACCATGTAAATATTACACATGCCATTTGTAAATGTTAATGTTTGATATGATTTTTAAAATGACAATTTAATCATATTGGATCCACTTGCTTGGGAGAGGAGGGCAAAACAAAAAAAAACTACTTAAATCATTTCAAATGAATACCATAGCCTAGGGTCAGTTTCCACATTGAGAAAACAAATAATTTAGAAAACAAATTAAAATTTCGTTTTTAAATTTTGAAATTGTACATTTTTCCATCATCTAATATAGTATTGTGATATGATTAGCCAAATTATTCAAAGTGTAACCTATGATAATTATGATAATTTTCAACATGTCAAGGTCATATTTTCACAAATTTCATTTCACTATTTTGAGGATTATTTAATGATGAAACTAACCTTAGGGTAAAGTAGTTTAGTTACATATGTTATTGTAGTCACAATGATAGAGGTTTTAAAAACATGTTTTTATAGTAATGACATTTCAAAAATGGGGGGGAGTGCAACAAATTCAGTTAGTTGCATAATAATAAGGTGGCCAATTTGACCATTTAATGAGGAAAATTAAAAAACCATCTTCACACCTTTGGTTTTAATGTGTAGGGTAAAGCCTTAAGATGGGGGCATTTCCAAAATAATGGGCTTGGGATAAGGGGGAAAAATAGGTGTAAGAACTTCCCCCTTATCCCAAGCATTAATTAGGTTTGTACAATCCCACTAATCCCATTAATCCCAAAACTAATTGGGGATTGTACAAATGTTACATGAATTAAGTTTAAGAATTTGTTTAGAGCATGTGTGGACAAAATTTTAAGGGCATCCATAACACCATTTGCCCGATTTTGGATCAACGCATTAAGGTTTCATGAGATTTGTGATTGCTCAAGCACATTACAAGACAACAAATGTAAGGGAGTTTAAGGTGTACCACATAAGACAAAAAAAACTTAGTCCTTGTTGCAATCATTTTTTTTAACCCTATATTTTGATTCCCATAAAAAATAATGAATTAGAAGTTGTTAAATATTTCAAAAGCACTATATTTTAAACCATTACAATTCTAGATTCTATCATAATCATCCATAAATGTGTTTTTACATGGTAAAATGGGACTAGGTAAAAAAGACAAGAAAAGGTGACGTTGCGATAAGATTTTGGTAGACTTAAAAAATTTGGACCTAAATCCATTCAAGGGGTACTTCTACTTGGTAATTCCATTCAAGGGGTTAGATTCTTATACCCAACTTGACGTTCTTTTCAATTTGTAAATATATCGGGTTCTGTTTGAAAAAGGTTCCAAAAATCAGTTTTGTTCCAAGAATCCAATTACCAGTCAACCAATTATGGACATCATATATGTGTCATATTTGAACAAACATTATTGTTTCCAAGAATGCATTATTGTTTATAGCATTGTTGTTTCCAAGTGTGCATCTACCATTTGAATGCATTGTTGTTTCAAGCACTTCATCACAACTTTAGTCTACCATCCCATAGTTTACAAGGTTCCCATTTTTTAATTTAGGGTTTTGAAACTAGAGTATTACATTTGTCTTGTTTCTAGCAATGCTTATATGTGTCATATCTGAATAAGCATTGTGTGTATTGTTTTATGACAGACTCTATCATATAGTTATCATATTTGTTTTGTTCCCAACAAGTTATATACTACTTGAGTTTTCATTCTACAATTTCTTAGTTTGAATTTGAAGGCATTAATATGAATTGGTTGCTTCATATGGGTTTTAATGTTTGTAAATTCAGGAATTCCAATATTTGTTTGTTTTCCAAATTGTGTGCATCTACCACTTGAAGTTGATAGTCCAAAGTCTATCAGGTTTCCACTTTAGGTTTAAGGTTCGCAAATTAGAGTTCCCATATCTATCTTATTTCCAAGAGAACATATGCCATTTGAATCTATCAATCTAGAATCTATCAAATTTCCATTTGAGTTTTAGGGTTTGCAAATTGGAGTTCTTGTATTTGTTTGCTTTCCAAATTGTGTACATTTGCCACTTGAGTTTGATAGTCCATAGTCTATCAACTTTCCACTTTAAGTTCAAGGTTTATAAATCAGAGTTCCCATATTTGTCTTCTTTCCAAGAGAACATCTACCACTTGAGTTTATTAGTTTAAAGTCTGTTAGGTTTCCATTTCAATTTTAAGGTTTACAAATTGGAGTTCCCGTATTTGTTTATTTTCCAAATTGTGTGCATCTACCACTTGAGTTTGGTAGTCCAAAATCTATCAAGTTTCCACTTTAGGGTTTGTAAATTAAAGTTTCCATATTTGTCTTCTTTCTAAAAGAACATCTTCCATTTGAGTATATCAGTCTAGAGTTTGTGAGATTTTCATTTGAGTTTTAGGGTTTGCAAATTGGAGTTCCAGTATTTGTTTGTTTTCTAAACTGTGTGCATTTACCACTTGAGTTTGACATTCCAAGGTCTATCAAGTTTTCACTTAAAGTTTAGGGTTTGCAAATTTTGGAATCCCATATCTATTTTCCTAAACCCAAGAGTGCATTTGCCATTTGAATTTAATTATCTAGAGTTTGTCAGGTTTCCACTTGACATTTATTGTTTGCAAATTGGATTTTCCCATTTTGTTTTGTTTCCAGCAATCTATCTACCACTTGAATCTAAAATTCCAAAATCTTTGTCAAGTTTCCACAATGCCTCCAGAACTTCCATAATCCTATAAATTCATGTACTTTTTCTTTAATAGGAACTTTGTTATGGGTGGGCCTCTTCTAATTTATAATCCTAATTTTTCTTTCTTCTTCTCATGGTCCTCAAAGGTCATCCCTTCCTTTGTCTACACCATGCAATTTTGATCTTTCAAATGTAGATCATGATGATGATGTTATGTTTTTGAATGAGTCTGACACCACTCCTAAAAAAAATCTACCCATTGTCCCATTTAAAATGACAGTTTAGAAAAATGATAATGATGCATCTAGAAATTTTTTGGATTTTTGGGCTGCAAAACTATAGTGGGCAGAATTTTGTTTAGGTTTAAATGGTAGCTTGCACATGTCAAATGCAGGATCTGTAGTGAGGTGGAAGGGAAGGAAAAAATACTTGTTGCTAAATGGGATTCACTTTGTAAGAATGCAAGTCGAAGGAAAGCTGAGAGGAACATTGGAACTAATGTGAAAAAGGGGGATTAGTATCCTTTTAAAGATTGCATGCATGTTAAAAACCATAAGTTGTTTATTTCTTGTAGACATGGAAGTGTTGCTACCTAATTTGCAAATGGAGTGGTGGGAGAGAACCAAAGAAAGGTTGCCCAATTTGAAGGTGTCCTACATTTGTTATATCAAGGTTGTCCCATACAAGAATATGAAGCAATTAAGCCATTGTATGAATTCTTGGCAATGCCAAAAAATAGTATAAAACACCAAGATGATAACCATCACCTTCCCCCCTTATAGTATGTTCTGCGATTAGTCATGAGGGCTACACCCAAATGTCATTTTTCTTGAAACTCCCAAGTCGAAACTCTTGAAATTCCAAAAATTAGTATTCCCGCCATTTTGGAGGCCCATAACTTCTTGTGCAGACTTTCGATTAAGGCAAAGTCTAAAGCAAATTTGTATATCTTGTCGAGAGTTTTCCAAAGATCTGTGGCATGCCATTTGCACGCATGTAATTTAGGGCGACTCCTGACTTTTAGTGGTTGGAAGTCAAAGTGTCGAGCCCTTTTTTTAGCCATAACTTGTGTTGTAAGTACTCAAATGGATCATGTGAACCCATTTTAAACATCTAAGTCTTAAGAAATTTTCAATGGTATAAGGAACTTTTCAATCTAATGAGTTTTGAACCCTCAATCACTCTTTGAAAATTTGGAAGTCCATGAAGATTCCAACTTCCAAAGTAGGAGTTCATTTGGGAGTGTGTGGGCTCATTCCCTCACACTTTTTTGCACTCCCAAGAGTGTGAGTGTGATTCATGGGTTGCATTTTTAGCTTGCACCTTTCCATGCCCTTGCCTTAATCGTGAACCCAAGGCTAGGGTTATGACATTTGGCTAGATAACAGTAGAATTCATGCATCAGGAAATGATGAGGGAAACTAGGGCAATGATGGGGGCTCCTTGGTATGTAGTTTTAAGTTATGGTGAAATTTTTACAATTGACAACCAATCTTGGTTGTCTGTTCACTGTTATGTGGTGCAAAATTAGGTAAAGATTCTAATTTTCATTTATTTGGACATAGTGCTTGAAAGTTTAGGTAGTGATAACCTGACCACGATCATTATGGAAGCATTGACAATTGGTGGGGGGTTGCCAAGAAATTGGATTGCCCAAAAGCTCACTTGTTTTGGGGCAAATGATGTTAATGTTTTTCAAGGCACAAAAAATGGTGTTACAAAACAAATTCATGACACGTTTGCCCCTCATTCTATTGGGGTGCATTTTATGGCCCACCGTATTAATTTGGTTGGCTAAATATTGTCAAGATTGTGTTTGGTGGTGAAGATTGAAAGTTTATTACAATGTTTGTACTCTTATTTTGTCCACTCACTTAAGATGCATTTGGAGTTCATTAGGATTGCAAAACTCATGGTAACAAAGGGGAACAAAATTCTCTGAAATGTGGAGACAAGGTGGATTTCAATGTTGAACCTTGCCAAGATAATTATGGCAAAATACAAAAATGTGTTTGTGAAGATGGCCTTAGACAACCTTACAAACTAGCAAGCTATGTTGAATTACAAGCACCTTTGTGACCTCCATATTTTGCTTGGACTTGCTTGTATTTTGCCCTTGTTGGAATCTACGCATACATTTATCAAATTTGCACAATTTAAATATGTGTTTGTGTGTGATTTGGTGGCGGCCATCAAGGTTTGTCAAGGCGATGTTTATAACATGTATCGTGATTAGACTTCCAAGTTCAATGTTGATAGCTTTTGGGCTTTCAAATCATTATTGGAGTTGAAGCATGAAAATATCCTTATGCGTTGGATAATTGATGCAAAATCTGAAATTCCACATTTGGCTTTTGAGCTTAATGGCCAACAAGTTTGGGCAATTCATTGAGATTTGGAGATCCTGATGCCTTTTATGGTAATAGAGGATGTCTTTGCTATTGTTGAATCACTGGTGAAAAACCAATGTAGGGGTAAGCCTTGTAATTTTTTACATTTCAACCTTTTGCCCCCAATTTTTTTTCCAATTCTTTGATTTTTTTTTTCACCTCCATGTAGGCAATAAGTTTATGGTTCTATCTATTTTGATAGGTGCTTGAGAAACTTTGGTTTGACAGCTTGAAATTGGTTTTCCAACCCATGGTGTCATGGATGTTCTTGGAATTGTGTATACCCAATACTAGATGCAACCGTAATACGATGCAACATTTGTCAAACACCTTCAAGTTATTAAACCAGCTTTCTGCTTGGGCAAAACCTACAAGGTGGATGACCAAGATATAATGTTGGGTGAATTATTCAATGTTAGTGACCTTGATTGCCAACAAGGCATGTTCAAGTTCATAATGAAATCAAATGTAGTAGTATGGCACCTCCTTTTGACTTGAATCCTTTAACCAAAATGTGGCACCTTGTGACAACATTTCAAGTACTTTCCTTTAGTTTCCCAAAGTATTTGAAATTGGTTGAATTGGCGATGGTGCAGATAGTTAGTGGCGTGGAGGATGAGAAATGTTTCTCTACTTTGGTTTTTATGAAGTCAAAGCTTTGGAATAGGCTTACTACCCACCTACCACTTGTTGTGCGCATGTTTGCACAACAATTCTATATTTTGCAAAATTTCCCATATGTAATATTGAGCAATGGCAAGGAGCTTGCCATTGATATTGTTATGATGGCTAAGCAATATGCCTTCTGCATTTGTTGGGCTAGTTTTGATTTTTGAGGCAAATATGTATTGCTCCAAAATTGAATGGTTGTTTTATGAGCCACAAAACTTTCTTTCCATGGTGTTGGTAATTTCTGCCCTCTTTTCACAATGCAATGCCATGGGTTTATCTTTCTATTTGTTGTATTTGGGTACTAGCTTGTGAGTTTGTAGGTCACTTGTGTTGGAATGGCCAGTTCTAGGGTTCAATTCCCCCACAAGTGCTTGTGTTTGCTAGAACTTAATATGATGTGCTTTGCAAAAAATGTTGTTTGTACTTTGCAATATGTGTGTAGTATGCACTTCATAGTGCTTACTCACATGCCCTAAATTCTACTATTTTGAAAGAAGTAGTTGCCAACTTTAGACAAAAACTTTTCACTCATCACCCAAAACACTCCAAATATAATAGCAGAGTAGCCAAAAAACTCTAATTTAATTTGAAACATAGCCAGATTTTTTCTCCTTTAAACCTGAAAGACAGGCCAGAATTTTCACCTTCACAATAAAGTGGCAGCCACTTGGAGATAAATAAATTGTGAGTGGCGCCAAAAAAAACTCCCAACAAATCTAAGTGTTAGCCAGTTGAGCACCACATGCAGTGCAAATGTAGCCGCACAGGCTGCTACTTTGCAAAAATGAAAAAAAAAACACTGATAAGGAGGCATAATTTCCCACTCTTAGGGAGCAGGCATAACATTCCTCCTCTTTTCTAGGAGGGATATCCTTGATATAAGGTGCCTTCCAAATCCACTACTAAAGTTCTACTAGTGCTTCAAGATCCTTTTCTGTCCCTCGTTGAGGGCCACCCCTCTCTAGTCAGGACCTGGAAAACTAGTACTCCATTGCACCTGACATTACCCTGTAGCAAAAGGACTTGGGAAGAGCTTATGGAATCTGACCCGCATTGTGTGTAGGTTCAGATAGTGCGAGGTCAACATATACACCTACTTAGGGCTGAGGTTGCCCAGTTAGAGGTGATCTAATTTTCGTTTTGTGGTGACCTTTGAAATGGAGGCCTTAGGGTAGAACAACAAGGGCACCCCTATAACTTTTGTCCAATTTTATCAAACTCTCATTTGAAAACTATTCTGAAAAATGTGAATGATTTAGGACTGCAGAGACCATTTGCAGCCAATATAGGTACTATCTATCCTCAATCCAAACCTTACATAATTTACATCTTCCATTCACAGATCTGCCTAAGAATGGAGTCATTAAGGTCTGGCTCGCAGCTTATGTCACGTTCTTGAACACAATACATGGCATAATCTTTCAATGATGATCTTATACTTATAATAGTGACCAAACTGTGACTGTTGAAATGAATCTTTTGAAAGAATATTTGAATCTCCCACCCCAAACCTTAATGTCATGGAATATATTGCCCATCATGTTGGGTGTGTCACCCAGCAAAGGTACTTGCTTAAGGAATAGCAAAAAGGCTATTATCACTAGCTACAATCCAGGATATGGAATATTCTTATAACCAGGGTCCAGGACCCATGGTTATGAAGAATATTTTCAAAAGCTTGCACTAATTGACCCTAGGCATGACTTAGGTACAAAGATCAAGGGTCATTGAGAATATTCCATAGGATTTTTGGTAATAGCCTTTTTGGTATTCCATTCTCACTGGTGCCCAACATAATGGGGAAGGACTTGACCATTCCATAGTACATTGTGAGCACATCTACTTGAGCATCAACTTTCCCCAACTCCAACAATCTTGGCTAAAGCTGGATTCACACCAAGGGATTGTAACTTAGAGTATTTTCGTTCCATTCGACCCTCTCTTTGTGTGGGGGTTAAAATGACACACCCTGCACAGAGCAGCATTTTTTTCTTTTTTCTTTGAAATTTCGTCAATGCAAAACAAAATAGGGGCTGTGAGCCCTACAAAAGCTTTTCTTAAATTTTTTTGAGAAAATTCTTAATAAAAGCAGAGTTTTTGGACTGGGTTCACCAAGGGTTATGGTGGGAACTAATCTCCTTCTACCACTATCCTTAGCTCTTCCCTAGAGGGTAAGGATAGTGGTGGAAAGAAAGCCTCTTCCTTGCCTTTCTTTGCCTGTCAAAATGTGTGTGACAAGCAGTGACAAACTTAAATTCCCATCTTCTATAGAGCTCTAACTATATTATTATTATTATTATTAATTTTCTCCCTTCTCAAATCAGTTTGTCATTTCTAGTATTGTCATTATGTAATTTTATTATTTGGATACGCTGAGGTTTGGGTTTTTTTTCTTGAAAATAATTTATGCTCAGAATAATCAAGAAATTTGAAAAGCACATCCATGATAGACAACAACATTAGAAATCCTTGAGAACATGAGAGGGTGTTTTGATCTTTTGAAATCAAGGGGTCAAACTAACCTCCTTATTCCACCCTAACTTCAAGCCAAATCTTGGAAGATTGAAGAAATTATTCCTAAGGATAAGATATCCCAAAACATTGGACCCCTTCTTAATTCTCATTGGATGATCAAGTTTAACCATTTTATTTTGCTATCAATTGGTAGTTTGAACAAGTGTTGGGTGATTCTTGACTTTTATGAAGAACCTCTAGCCTAGTTCCCATTCTTTAAAAAAATTAGAACGGTTTTTTTCCCACTTCTGGCGACTGAAAACCTCCAAAATTAATTACTTTTTTTCAATTGTGTATTTTGTAATTTCGCATTTTGGCCATACATGGCCAGTAAAGAAAAGGCTGCTCAGAATGGATCAGGGGCACAAACTGTAATGATTTCTTATCTGTTTGCAACTATTACTTTAAGTGGTCCCGACTCGCCCCATGCTTTATGGCCTCCCAGTCCTTTGTCCAGGCCCCATAAAGAAAATTTGTTGAAGATGAAACTTAAGTTAGCACCTTAAATCACAGAGAGGGAGAGAGAAAAACAAAGAGTAAGGAAGAAAAAAGAGATATATATATATATATATATATATATAGAGAGAGAGAGAGAGAGAGAGAGAAAAAGAGAGAGGGGAGGCGGTAGAATGGCCTGTTTCTTCCTATGATAATCAAATTTAAAATAAGTGGGCCAAAGTTGGTAAAAAGGACCCAAATTAAAAATGTGGGTCAAAGTTGGAAAGAAAAGGGCCCAAATTAGAAACTAGGTGGGCCAAAGTTGGAAAAAGGGGCCCAGTGCTTGTGGCTAAATCTTGCGGCGGCGCAACATAACCTTTTATGGCCTTCAACTTTAGTAGCAGAGCCATGTGAGGAGACGAAGAAGGTCAGCCCTGGGAGGGAGAGAGGGAGGTAGGTAGGGAAGTAGGGAAGGAAAGGTGGAGTGGGTGAGGGAGGGTTGTTTGGCGTGATTTGGGGGCTCAAGTGGTCCGGTTCTCCTCCGCCCCCCTTTGCTGGACCCACACATGTTGTAACTCAATCATTGGCCTTTTCATATCCTCTTGTATTGAAATAGGCAACTGTTTTTGGAGCTTTTCAGGTACTTTTTGTGGGTTCCTGATTGGGGGAAAGTAGATTAGAGTTTTGTTTTCTCAGGAGATCCCTAAATTTCGGCTCTTGTTTTTTTCTCTTTGCCAACGGCTGGGGAGGCGGAGGAGACTTATAAAATCCCATGCATCATCCCAGCTATATTAGTGCTCAGACTTGGAGGTTGCATTTGCCCTTCACTTAGCAAAGTAATTATTTGTAGTAAGGGAATTTAATGTTATCTTGAACTTTTCAATTGAATGGCTATTTTTTAAAAAAAAGATTCCAGTGATGGATTCATGAAAGGCTTCACGAAAACTAGCCTTGCAAATAAATAAAATGTCAATGTAAGAAATGAACACCCAATGGGTACTTGATACCATCTGGCAAATCCAACATTTCGGTGTGAAAATAATTCTTATATTTAACGATTCTATGTTGAAAATAAAGTATTTCAAAATATATTTTTATTTTCATTCACAAAAAAAAATTCATTGAAATTTCTTAGGGTGAAAATCTCAACATTTCTGTAGCATCAAAGCTGCCAAGGCACCACAGTGGTAACCTACTGATGTGTTACCCTTAGCAATGAAGTGATTTCCAGATGATTAGTATGAGGTATGGCAAAGTTTCTTGAACTCATTCTTCAAAGCTCTTCACAAGGAAATAAACTATGTGTCAATTTCCAAAATCCAAAATAGTGAAGTAGGCGTTGCTTGTACAGTCTATAAGTGTGAATCAAGTAGTTGCAAATAGAAACTTGAGGTGCAGGACTGTAAGCAATTATACAATCCAACAACATATTGTGTTCCAGCTTGTAACATGCCAAACTTGATTAGTGCATAACCCATTTTTAGATCTGATATTGGTTCTACACTATTGAATGCTGTTTGACTACAACTTTAGTTTGTCCAAAATTCCAGCCATGATGATTCATTAGACCTGGTTTAGGTAGAACAATTTTAGGTTTCATAAGTTGTCCTACATATTAGAGTTTCAAACTAGAGTTTATTTAGCCCATTCTAAAGTGAAAACCCATGAAAAGAAGGTATTTTTTCATTTTTATGTTTTTTATTTTTTAAAAAACTTTCAACATCATATTCATAAGAAGATTTTGAATACGTTTTCCAGCAATTTGCATCCCATTTGTCTTTGATTGAATTTCAGTTCAATTGTAAAATTCAAATTGAATTTTGTTAAATTCAAATTCCATTCAATTTTCATTTCGAGGTGCATAGGAAGCACCAAGAGGTTGAGGGTTCAAAGTGTAGTATACAATGTCATGTCACATAACACTAAGAAGCACATAAGGGTTGAATTTTTTTAATTTTTTAATAAATTTTTCAAACTAAGATTTTTTTTGGAAGCGTGGAAGGACATTGGGGGATGTTGGAAAGGCCCCAAAAATTTTCTTTTGACACAACAAGGGCTGCCCAAAAAGACATTGTGGGTGCTAAAAATATTAATGCTTTAGTAGCTGAAAATTAAATCTCATTCTAGAATCAATGGAAGTGGAAATGATTTCATGAACAATTTATATGCTCATGTATTATTAATGTGTGGTAGCTAATTAATTTTTAGATAATTTATTTAAATAAATTTTAAATATACTAATATTTTAACCTTATGTCAATTTATCGTCATGGTAGTGCAAAGCAACACGAAGCCCAAGTTTAAATATGGGATTCTTTTTTAATATTTTGGTTATATGAAACGATTCATTGTGTGTATGTATGTATTTTTTTCATTATTTTAACTTTTTAATTGAGTTATTTAAAGTGAAAACACAATATGAGGACCATTTTGTGAAATCATATGAATCAAACTTTTCAATTGTAATTGAAATGGTACAATCAAATCATATTCAATATATAACTAATCAAGTTTTGCAATTATTTGAATCATTTCTACAATATATTTGCACTTTGCAATATATTGTTACATGTTTTATTTTCTCACAAATATATTCTTTAATTATTTAATAGTGACAAAAAAATGTAGTTTTCTTTGACAATTGCATTATTTGATAATTGAACTACTTTATTTTGAATATAATTTATGGAAACCTTTTAAATATTGACTTGGTGAAAGTTGAAAATTGCATAATTTTGAAATGAAAAATAACATTTGTGACAACATTTTTTTGACCATTGTAATGTGTTTTCATTTTTTCATGGATGATAATTTAAATATTTTTCATTTCAGGTTTATGGTTGGAGTTCATACAAGTGGAATGTTCGCACTTTCGATTTGGTTTCAAATGTATATTTTGTTAAATAATTCATGTATGAATTCAATTGTTGGAATTGGTGGGGTTTCAAACAAAAGGATTGTAGGTGGCTAGTTTTGATCCAATGTGCTCAACCATGTAGGTTTAGAAAAAACGTTTTTTGTGCATTCATCTTTAAAACAAAGGATGTCAAAAACATTTGATGGAGTAATTAAGTTTTAACACATAATATTATTTCATGGATGCATAACTTTTAATTTTGCTTGAAAGCTTCTTTTGATGGAAAGGTGTGCAGTTCATGATGGATTAGTATGTTGATAGGTAGTAGTTTTTAAAGATTTTGATTGTTTGATAATTTATAAACTTTTGGCCTTTCTTGAAATTAACAAGTTTAATCAACAAGTTGAACATGACCAAATGGCCGATGCTTTAGAAAAATTGTCCCAACACGCATTGTGAAATTCATCAGTATATGTGTCACATAATCATATTCATGTTTCCCATGTTGATTTTATTCCTAGATGTTTGAATAAAATTTTGGGTAATTTTGAAATGGTAAAAAAAGCCTACATTGGGTAGGCTAATTCTTCAATAACTTAAATCCAAATTGCTTTATCATCTTTTAGTTCATTGTGATTCTCCTAAAGCACAATCCAATGGATGGTCTGTAACAACGAAATAATAATAATATTATTATTGGGGTGATAATATGGATAAAAATGGGGAATAAAATAATGAGCTTCATGGGCTCTATAAGGAAAATCTTTTGACTAGGGGCATAAGGGTTGATTATGAATAATTTAGATAATTATTTTGGGTTTATAATAATGGAAGGTCAAGTATGTAGATTTGACCAAATCTTAAACTCCAAATAATGTAAAATCTATCCATAGAAGCATGAAAAGTTATAAGTGGCATTTCATGATTGGTTTGATACTTGGGGAATGGATGTAAATGAATATGGTTGACTATTCATTCATTCCTTTCCTTCAAGTATATAAGGGGTGGAGAGTGTAGCTTTTGGCTCATAATTTACATTCAATAGTTTCATGTTATTAGTTGGATTAAGACTTGTAGAAATATCATCTATGAATAGGAAGCCTTGAAAAAATAAAATATGGAGATTATTGTGAATACCATTGTGGAAGCTTTATAGTATTTTGGTGAGTGATCCCCATATAGGAGAATCTTTAGATGTGTGTGATGAACTCACTTGGGGTGTAGTTTTCACATAAAGATTCACCTTTAGGAGCGTGGGTGATCCTATCCCAAAAGGGTGTAAAGTTTCATGTTGGAAATCATGTGAATGATGAATATTGCAAATGTTGTTTTGAAATATGTTTGATAGTCTACTTATGTGCCAAAAATGATTAATAAAAAATTAATCCTCATAGCTTTGAACCCCTCCTAGGCTAAGGGTCCACACAAGAAGTAAAGTTGCATAAAATTAGATTGATATGTTTCCCCCATATTTTGTCTTTAGATATACATTTCATTAATGACCTAAGAGATGAATTGTTTGCATTTGTGGGCATAATGCTCCAACTTTGTTTTTTTGGTTTTTTGACCTATATTAATTGGCTTTAGAAAAAGGTATAAGGAATTTTAACAAGTATAGATATTTTTGAATGTGGGCTTTGAAAATAAAATTGGGTGAAAGATGATAAGTGAAGAAAATAAAAGTTAACAACTTTTGATGATACATTGGTGCACTTGTACAACACAAACGGGTTTAGGACCGAAACTATGTATGATTACTACATAGCTATGAAATTTATGTTCTTGGTTGCAAAATTATTCTTTCACCCTTTTATTGTCTATGCAAGCCTCACCATTTTCCTATCATGAACTAAACACAAACAACACCAAAACCATTCAAAACCCAAAGCCTTTCAAAACCAAAATTTCAAGTTTCACAAACTTTGCATTCAAACCATAACTTTGTACAAGTGAAGGTGTTTCTCAAGGTCACAAACATCCCTTTATATACTAACCAAAAGGAAACTAGTCAAGAAACTTCCTAAAGCTTATCCACCACATTGTTCCCCAAATAATCAAAAGGAAACAAAATCACATGGTCTCCCATGTGATTCCACAATTAATCACAAGGAAACAATATCACATGGTTCCCCATGTGATTCCACAATTAATCACAAGGGAACATAATCACATGGTGCACATGTG
>Ga0116227_10000974_pt1 | contig 61064 bp, 38 predicted proteins | sample S1TSphgellanicum_FD_89693 | JGI IMG/M metagenome (GOLD analysis project Ga0116227, IMG submission 89693) | Host-associated microbial communities from peat moss isolated from Minnesota, USA - S1T2_Fb - Sphagnum magellanicum MG | ecosystem: Host-associated > Plants > Peat moss > Unclassified... | reverse complement strand
TTTTTCTTAATGTTTTTGTTATTATTGTTTGCTTTAATTAATACTTTTTGTTATTGTTATTTTCCACATTGAAAAAATGAATATTTTCTTTTTTAAAAAATAAAATTTCTTTTTTTTTTTTTGAAATTATATTTTTTTACCATCATCTACTATGATATTGTCATAGGAGTAATGAAATTATTCAGAGTGTAGCCTATGATAATTATGCTGATTTTCAACATGCAAACTTCATATTTCCACAAATTTTAATTTCACTATTTTGAGGATTATTTAATGATGAAACTGACCTTAGGGTATGGTAACCCTTCTTAACAGGGTGGGTATTGGGTACCTATTGGAAAGGTGGTTGACTGAGGATTGTGTAATTATCATACTTGCCTACCATGTTAGGGTCTCTCTCTGTGTAGCTGTGATCATAGCAACCTAATGGAAAGCCATTAAAACAGGGCCTTGTTTTTCTTTCCTTCATGGACAAGTGTGTTTTTGACAATATGAAATTTATAAATGTTAAGAACTCTGGGAACATGGTTTCATAAAAAAGCAGATGTCACTTTGTGGTGAGTTTCAATTTGACTCACAACTCTTGCATTTGATCAATTCTTGACTGGTAAAGTTGCAAGATGAATGTGTGAGCACGTGTAGCTGAAAAAAACAAATGGAATGCTGTTGTGATCACATTATCTATGATCACACGAGCCTACTGAAAAGATCCCCCCAGGCACTTTGTTGCATAATATTTATTAAATCATGGAAAAAGTCTATTGGGCAAATCGATTTGAAATTCAATTAAATTAGGCATTTGGGTTTTTAATTTTTCTTGAATTAGGCTATTAATCAATTGACAATGGATGGAATCAACACATGGGGCTTGGAGTTTTAAGGTGCACATATGTGTAAAGCACTACTAGAAAATTTTAAGTGCATTTGGAGGCTACTTTCAAAATTGTACGATTCACTCCAGTTCAATGAAAGCATCTTTTGTTAGCAAGTAATGTTCATTGAAGGTGTCAATCTACATAGTTCATGCATTGTTCCTGGTTTGAAATAATTGTAATTTATTGGCTTTTTAACAAACCAAAAAAATTGTGAAATTAGGCAATTTTAGAGCATAATTTTCCAAGGACTAGGAACTTGAATAAATTATTAGGCATTTTCCCTTTCATAGTAGGGAGATGGCACAGGATGAACCTTTAGTCCATAGCATGAGGATTATTCTCCAGGTTTTCAGGTAAAATCATCAAGGGTATGAATAGTAGGGGCCCATGGGCAAATCTCTTCTAAGTTTGTTTGCTATTTTGTTTCCCTTGTAATTGGTGGCATGTTGGAGCCTTCACATGGGTGAAAAACACGAGCCCGTAGAGCTTGGTGAATTTGGTAGGTAGAATGACACTGGAGGGCCCATTGGTCACCTCAATCCTCTTGGAAATAGACAATGGGTGAATAACAACTTGCCATAATTGTCATGATTTATTTTAAGTTCATTGAAACTAAGTCATGTGAGAGAATGCTATTAATAAGCATCTCATCTGTTTTAGCCATACTATGAAAGTGTTTTTTTTAATAGGTGAAATTTCTCCAAAAGGACCAAAAGGAGAAATTAAAAATTAAAAATTCCAAAGTTGAATGATTTTAGGAGCTTTCCAATCCTTGGAGAGTGAGGGGGACAAGTTGTAAAAGTTTCTCAATTTCTATATTTGGTTTTTTAATATGTAGTCAAATTAATGTAGAAGGATGAATAAAGTTTTGTACTTCATGTATGGTTTTATAGTCACATTTGGGTTAATCTTGCTTGGGATTATTGCCACTTTTTTTATATTTTACCACTTTGGCTAAAAACAAAAATCCTAAAAAAAAACATTGCTGCACACGGATACAAAATAAAGTCAATTTTATTTTTTTTAGTGCTGCATTGACATCTTTGCCTCATGTTCTTTGATTAGAAAGGAAAAGACTTATTTTAAATGGTTGAATCAAGGCACATTTCCCATTGAATATATGCACCTTGAGATTGCCCTTAGTCCACAAAGCTCCTTACTTTTGACTCTTGCACACCATTGAAAGTCTTAAAATTTTCCAAAGAAATAAAAACAAGGAAGAATGTTCCAACATTCAAATTATGAATGATCTCTTTACATGGTATTAAATTCTCATTGCCTATTTTAAGTATCCATCCACCTGATCCAGAATACATTTTAAAAATATAAATCCCACATGCCACAATACTGTGCTTAGAAACCTTGATTTTTAATCCTTATTTGATACATAAAAGCCAAAATCAAGTGGGCCAAGTTTGATGAAATCTTGTGTTTTTTTTGGTAAGGTCACCCAAGCCCCAAGTCATCACAAACTTACCATGTTTTTCCAAAGAACCCCTACTAGGCTAGTGATGTGTGTGTAGCCAATTTAAGCATGCCACCAACTTTCATGTTCATATCTTCTTATCGTTGTTGGATGGTTTGTTAACTTCTAATGAGATTGATTAATCACACTTGAAGAGGTGTGATTGTTCATTTGGACTCTATAAATAGGATTCTTTTGTAGACTCTTTCGTATTGGGACAATGATGGTAAGAACGATAAAATCTTTAGCTTCTTATTTGCTCTTTCTATTTCATCCTCTTTCGACTTTGCATTTTGAACATCATTTGATTTCAATTCCTTTTGAGAGAGTTGTTTTCTACATGACTCATATGCATGCCTTATATCCTTAAGAATTTCTCACTTTTTCACTTTGAAAAGTATTACCAATTATTGGTAACAAAAACACACCACTATTCAAACGTAAATTTTTTCATTAGTCAATAATTCATCATATAATTGGGGGGGATCTTGATCATTTGTATGCAATTTAGGTCACCATTCTTATTTCTTCCCCAACCATAAAGACCTGAAGGAAATTGAGTGTTCATCAACAATTCATTTTTCAATAAATTTTGTCACTTTTTGACCAAAAAATTGCAAAAAATTTAGATTTTATTTTTTCCTAGTGTAAATTGGACTAATTTTGCTAAAATTTTGGAAAAAAATTTTCATGTCTAAAACTTGAAAAAAGAAACTAGATGGTGTTCATGCAATGGTTTAAAAACTTATCAATCAATAAATATTAATGATCACCTATTATAATAGCTATTTTGATTAAACATTTAGCTAAAGTTAAGTATGACTTCTATTTTTGTGCAATACATTTTTTGGATTCCATGTTGCAAGTTTGAAATAATGAAATCCACATTCTTTTTGAAAAATTAATCTTCATGATTTAGATATTTTGGTAGAGCTAAGGTGTTACAAAAAAACTAATTATTTGTTGTGGTCTTGTACATACTTGATTAGGACTAGCCCAAGACTCCTAGTATACCCAATGCATGCTTACGTGCCTTCATTTGTACCCTATGTAATCCAAATGGATTCTCTTATCATTTTTAGCTTCTTAAATTTAATATTGTAACTATTTTGGTTTCAAATAGCATTGGATTATTATTGCATTCATGAAAGAGCAAGTTAGATTAACATTTCATACTTCATTTGACAATTATGCATGATTGTTTCCCACTTTTTTACTTTTCTTGTCCTTGGAAGCTATTTTGCTCAAGTTGTCCCATTTCAATGAATGGAGAACTTGGAGGTTTACCTCAAAAAATCTTAGGATCAAAACTTAGACCTCCATGAAGTTTCATTAAAATTGTTGCCCTTAAAATGTTTCATTACATTGCAATTGGTGTTATCCGAGAAAAATCTAGTAATCAAACTTTCAACAAAACCAACATGATAGTGTATTTAATGGTCATAAAGTTAGTTACCTTTAGTTTGGGGTGGGTATATGGTTTGGCCCCAAACCCTTATTCAATTTTTAACTAAATACCTATATATATATAGATAAGATCAAAGGTGAAATTGGAAAAGAAATGGCCCTACCTTCTACCTAGGTTTTCAAAAACTTAAACCTACTACTACCCCCATAATTGGCATTCTAAATATTTTAAATATTAGTGACCATACCCAACTTGCCATGAAACATAATTTGAAGGTATTAGTGAAAAGCCAACATGTGCATAGTTGGAAGCAAAGTTTTCATTTAGGGTTACACGCCTTGCTATTTTACTCAATAAAATTGCAAGACAACATTGTGTCGCTTGTCTTTCCTTTGAAAGTGCCATTGGATATTGAATGTTAAAGATGGAAGGGAACATGACGTAGTTGTCATCCCAAGTCTTGTCTTTCTTTCAAATGTGAGAGTGAATATGCAAGTTGAATGTCACACCATTGTGGAATTCTATGGAACATACTAGCAATGCATCAAGATTGTACTTAAATATGAATTGTGCAAGTGACAATGAACTTCAAAAGGTGAATGTTTTCTTTCTATTTTGCAAATATATTGATTCTTTCATTCTTATTTTTAAATGACTGTTGTTTTTCATCTTATGTTCAAAACTTTGCTAGTGGTTTAAATTGCTTCACCTTTTGACTTTAGATCTTTCAAACCGATGTGAAATCTTTTTGTTTTCTGATATTTGAATACCTTTTGATTTTAAACATTTTCTTGCATTGATATAACATTCTACCTTTCTTTAAGCTTGTTTAATTTAGAGTTTAGAGCTCTAAGATTTCATCAAGTTCCAATCATTGCCTCTCACCTTCCATATCAAGTTATCAACATCAATTCATTAACTTTCAAGCAATTGTGTGAAGTGTTAGGGGTGGGAGAAAACTACTTGACATCTTTGGTGGTAAGCTTGTTTCTAGTAGCTATTCATCAAGTGGCTGGTAGATTTAAAAGAACAAGGACATTAAACATGGGCTTATTCATGGTTAAACGAACATCCCACACCCAAAAGGTGCCCCACATAGGTTTCCCCCAAAAACCTCCAATTATTAAGGTAAACAATGTAAACAAAGCCCCTCTTTTGGCACTAGTATTGGAAAATAACTAAAAAAAAGGATGTTTTTTTAGTAAGAATAACACACTGTTGATAGTCATTACAATATAAATAAGTAAACTCATCCAAGTTGCAAGAACATGCACATAGATAATGCGAAAATTTTCACCATGTTGGAAATTAGATGGTGCCACCCAAATACTTGGATAAATAGCCATCGGTGTTAAAAACCAACAAAATCCAATGATAATTTGCACGTAGTGAAAAGGACATAACATGAGAAAATAAGGTCGTAGTAATTCAAAATACATAGGAATCTTCTAATGTTTCATCATAAAATAATAATCCATCAATGACACAGTTGGAAAGATAATATGGATCATTTTATGCTAATGATCAAAATGGTGTAGCAAAAAAATAAATTATTTTTTCATCTACAATTGACTAGAACTTAAGAAACAAAATATTTATTACCTAATTGTGTTTGGAAAAATGAAGCGGCCAAATATATATATATATATATATATATATATACTTTTTATTTGTTTTTTTCTTTATGAAAGCCTGCTGAGAAGAAGCCAGTTCATGAAGGAGGAAAGAAAATTTATTTCTTTGTGAGCTTTAAAACTCTCTTTGGGGTTCTCAAAAAAAGGAAAACGGACTCTAAGACTTTTATGGGATTACATTTTGCAAATAATATTTACTTGAAACAAATTTAAGTGAAAAAAATTGAATAGTCGAATTTAAAATAATTCATGTGACAATGGTGAGTTTTCACATTCATACATAATTATGTGTGAATATTTTGGTTTATAGCCAGAAATGCAAAAAACCATAAAAAATTTCCGAAATGAGTTTCAATGGACAACCAAACATGTTTTTTACAAGATTATTTCCTACACATGTGACTGGCACGTAAAACTAGACATTTTGAACATAATTTTTTTGTCAAATGGTTAAAATATTGAATCTTTTGCTTTGTAGCCCTTTTCTTCAAAATTTCAAAACTTTGAAAATTTTGTATGATTTGGTTTTTCATTAGCTTCATCCAATGAACATGTACTTTCATAAAAGGGGGCATGGTTTTGTTATACAAAAAGATTGAAATCAATTGTATGACTTTATGCATTCCTTTTAATTCCTTAAAAAAAAATGTAATTTAGACACTTGATATTATTAGTTTATAGGATTGAAAATGACATTTACATAATATCGAAGTTATTTGAAAATATTTTTATTAATTTAACAAGACATCATATTATCTATTGGCACACAACAATCCACTACAACTATAACAATATAAAATAAACAAAAATCCAAAGTTCTTTTTGTAGTCCTTAAATACAAATCATTCCTTTTTGTACCCCAATTGTGAATACACCCATATATACTTTTGGGTTAAAGCACATTATGATGTATCATAACTAGCAACCACAAATTCCATTTTGGGAGCTTTTTTCAGTGTCTTTTAAACACAAAATAACTAGACAAAAACAAAAAAATCTTAAAATAATGTTAAAGTTGATTAACCTTTTTTCCATGTCCAAGTTAACAGTGCCTTACTTTCAACCTTTTCAAACACCTTTATAGAGTATTACTCATGAAAAACATCATTTTTGATATATGATGAAGTTTGAATAATTATGGACTTTTATTACACACAATAAGCAATTAGAGAGTCCATCACATACTTCAAATTTTCCAAACTTTTAAAACATAACTGTTGTAACCCTTGAGCCCATAACATGTTCCAAAATTGTGGGAAAAAAAATTAATTTTATTATTGGTAATGAGTCCATAACACAATTTTGTTATGGATTGTGACACAATAATTGCCTAGATTGAAAAAATTCATCTTTCATTGAATACCAATGTTTTTGGTGTAATGCTTTCAAATTTAAAAGGAGAAAAAAAACAGTTTCACTTATTTAAGTTTTTTTTGTTGGAATTCTCAACTTGTATATGGGTTTTATATAATAATATGCATCCAACACAAAAAAAATTCTACTTTTCTAACATCCAAAAAAATCCATCGTAATTTGCTTTTACCTTGTTGAATCTATTTGGTTGTAAAGAATGGCATATAAGTTGTGGTGCCTTTAAGGATGGTGTTCCCATCAAAGAAATTGTTTGTGGAATAAGTTTTGTGTTCATTGCACTAAAAGCTTTGATTACATATGTGTAACTTACATTTGCCACATGTTTGTTTTCCATGTGTGCACCTTTGATCTTTAGATGTTTGTAAAAGCACATGACATGTTTGATGTGAATTTTTTGTTAAGCAATTAGGAGCTTAACATCATGTGATTGACAAAAAACCAATGAGCAATTGAAACTAGTAGTGCAATTGCAATTCCAAAATTATGACAACTCCTAATTGATGAATTTGCTTTAATTCATAAAATTCTTATTTATGTGAAGGATAAAAGGTCCAATTTGCAAACTTGTGCAAGTGACTTGAACTCAATGGTTCATTTAATAACTTGGCCATGTTGGAGCAATTTCATGTGTCCTATTTTGGACATGCATTATCCAAGGTTTGCCAATATGCTATTATAAATGACAAAGTAGCTTGTGAATTGAACTATGCATCTATAAAGGTTCAACAAAGGTTATGAAACACATGAAATTCATTTGTCAAAAAGAATGGCTATCACAAATCTTAGATGACAATCATTTTTTTTACAAATGAATTTCACACTTCATAATCTCTATTCAAGCACATGGGAGTGAAAGCGTGGTAAAGTATACAACTAAAAATACTTGCTAGTCTACTTGTTAAGTGAACAAAAAGTAGGACCAAAACCCATCACAAAATTGTTATACATTTAATCTTTTTAGTTGAATGATAAATAATGAGATACTTCTTCATTATTACACATTAAATTTTAAATTTTACATTAAAATAGGTTTCAAATAGACTTTTTTAAATGCAAGTAACTTTTAAAACCTACCTTTTGCAGTTTAAGATTTGATTCAAGTATGTGACAAATATATTTTACCAAAAAGAAAGTAGATTTGTTTTTTGGTGATGCCCTTGAATATATATACAACAATCTTTATACTATAACTTCATACATGTATATTTCATTAAATTTTCTAATGAAAAAAATAGGTTTGAACACCATATTGACTAGTCAATTTCAACGTACTTATTCCATACTTTTATTATTCTAAAGTTTTTGAAATTTTGTAGTTGATTTACAATAAACCCAATTGAGGGCTCAATAGTTTCAAAACATAATTTAAGTAAACTTTGAATCTACTTTCTTATGTTTTTGTGAAAAACTACCTCTCTTTAAACTTGATATTTTTTCATCAACTTTTTTTGTATATTTTACCATGCTTTCACACATGGGGGAAATATGTGTACAACTAACCATCACTTACTTATTTTAGATTGTCACAACTTTCATGTTATGATAAACGTTGTGCAAAATACAAAGGGGGTGGGAGTTAGACTTGATTACTTTGCCATCACACATAAGCCATGTATTACCTCTTGATGTTGTGTGCTTGAAACCACTCAAAACTATGTTTAGAGCTCATAGGAATGTGTTGACATTGGTTATTGAAGGGAAAGGTCATAAAATGAAAGGTATGGCATTTGATGGGTGTCATTAGTTCTAAAGTAACATTAATTCCATTAATGGATGGTTGCAAGAGTGAGTGGACCAAAGTTTGACAAAAAATTCTCACTTTTAAAATCCAAAACAATGACTTTTCTTGTGGATTAAAATTGATTATAAGCATTTTCCATTGATCTTTTGATCTTTTTTTTTATTTGATTTAGAGCCCAATTGGAGGTCATTTTCCCTAATATGTGCAAAGAAGAGTAGCCCAAAAACCTCATTTAAAAAATATTCTATGGACTCTTGTCAAACCTATTTTTTAATTTTGTTCAAAAGTCCATAAATAAAATCTTACAAATGTCATCATGCAAAATCTTTCAAACTTAATTTTTTTTCATATGTTATTTAATTAGAGTCAAGTCCTAATAAACATGTCATAAGTCATTGAATTATTTCAAAATCCATATAAAAAATTGTTGTTAAGATTATAGTTTATAATGTTCAAACTTGAAAGTCCATATCTCTCATGTTTTTCCTGATTATACAAATTTAAAAAATGCAACAAAAACATATTCAATTTGGTATCCTCAAATGAAGTCTTTATATACAAATTTTTAAATTTATCTATTGAAGATGGTCATTTTAATGACAACCATTCTACAAAATTTGCACCCATTGAGAACATTTGCAAGGACTTGAAAAGTACTAAATTCTGAACATTTGATTCAGTTGCTATGGCATGTGAAATGCAACCTAGTGAGCAATTCATGGAGACAAAAACACTTGATCTAAATTTTTAAGTTGCAGATTGCAAGTGGAAGAGGTATGGGGTGAATGCACTAGTCATATTTAGCCTAATGTTTGCCACTACTATGTTGAGCTTAAAAGGTCGTGTGCTACATTGTTGCAAGAAGATAATATTATGGTCCTAACAACAAACCAAAAAGCTCACACACTTTGCAAGAGGGCCAAATTGACACACAAACAACTACCATTTGTGACACCAATGGGCCTTGGCAATCACATAAATCACTTTTTGATTTTGCTCAAGGCCACATCTAGATCCATTTGTTGAGTTTCAATGAAAGAACCACTCATAGATTATTTGAAAAACATTCTAATGACATCTAACCATTACATATTATGTGCTCATTGGTGCAAGATCTCACTGACTATTCGAGGTTTAAAAGTTAATCAAATTACATGTAGCATTAGCTTATTTGAGGCAACAACTAAGTCTAGCACACTTTGAGCAATGGGATGCAGATTTTGAGCGATGGTATGGCCACTCATTGGACAATTTTTGTTCCGTCCACATTATTGCATTCAAGTATGTGCTCCTCATGAGTGCAAGAGAAGTTGGGGGCCATTTCAGGAGTTTGAGTATGAGTTAACATAGGAGAGCCTAGAGGTTGAAAGTAACAACCCATGTCATCATACATGGGCCCCTAATTGTCCATTATGGCAATTCCACTTTTGTTTGGGTGCACTTTCATTTGGCAATGAATTTCTTTTGATCCCAAGGCCACTTTCATTTCTATGCTCTTGATCCAAACTGTCCATTTAAGGTTTGGCTACCTTAGTTATGCTATGAAATCATAAAATTGGATAGACCAGGAAAAGGAGAGGAGAAATGAAAGGTCTTATTAAATTTCAGCACTAATCAGATGCTAACCCTAGTCCTGCTACCAAACCCTAAAATTTGGATACCCCAAACTTCAGAGGCTAATGGCCAACCATACCGACATGACAGAAGGCAGACGTTGGGCTACTCGCCTACCCAATCCTAAACATGGCTCACATTGCTCCAAACTTGCATCACCCATGTGGTGGAAGATTGGTGAGCTTACAACCATGGCACCCAAATTCTCCTTTCTTTTTAAGGACGTTGCTCCTCCTCACGTGCTTTGTTTGTTCTTTGCCGTCCCATGTGCCCCATTGAATTTTATAAAAGCATCATTGTTGGTAGGACCACCACAGAACCCATTTTTAAAAAAAAAGATCCACAAACGCCTCCACCCACCCACTCACAGATGATTTGTTGGGTGTGTGTTTAGTGTTTTCTGTTTTTGGTTTGAGTTGGAGAGAGGTTTGAGTTGCTGGCTAATCACCTAGACTGCATGCATATTGATCCAAATCCTTGTGATCACTTTTCCTCTGAGATCCTTGCCTCTTCTGCTCTGCATGAGCTCATTCTTTGCATCAAAAATCATTCTCCTTAAGCAAGTTACTTCTGCTGTTGATGAGTTTGCAATGTGCCAGTGACAAATGTCAAAGTTTTTCATATGTGTATATTGCACCCATTCTCCAATTTACAATCCATAACTTACTGACCCAACTTGTGTTGTGTTCATCTCTTTCTCAACACCTGGTGCAATTCTAGAACTCATGATCTAAATAGCCTATTGTGATCTGTAATATAGTAGCCCACTACCAAAACGTCATGCAATATTCCATTCCGAACCTTTAGAGAAGTTTCACATATCCTGCTTACATGTGTTCTGCATGTGAAATTATTCTCCTTGGGCACAGATCTCACACAACCTTTGGAGGGGTAATCATGTGCAATTATCTCCAGGGGGAGGGGGTCCATCAGAGAGTATGGTTTAGGATTATGGCTTCGACAAAGAGAGCACTTGGACACCAGAACTGATGTTGTCCCAGTATTTAAGAGTATCTGTTGAATTGGCTTGTGATCACACTACTGTTGGTTTATGTGGTTGTTGTGAGGTAAAAGAGGCGTGCTTGAATGTTGTCCCTGCACAATTTTACAAATTATTGAAGAGAGTGAGCAACATTTGAAGATGGAATTTGTCTCCATGAGAGCAAATATTTGATTTTTTAATTTTATATTAACCATGATTATCAACTTTGATACCCGACTTGATACCCAATTGGGGTTTTGGGGGGGGTTTTGGGTGAAATGTCTAATACCCACCCCACTCTGGAGGAAAAAAGCCTATGTTTTGTAAGATTTTCCAGCAATGGAATATTAAACTGGTCATCCAAAGTTGTCACATTGTCTACCTTTGAAAGGACCCATGAAACCTACCTCCAAATTGGCAATACTATATGGTGAAGAGAAAATTTTCACATGTGGATGGATGGTAAATCAAGTCTTCCACATCAACTTTTCTATTTTCTTTAAATTTATGAAATCGTGGGAATACATAAACATGGTTCATGAACAACTTGGATTTAAATGTTTTTTTGCTATTCAAACTCCAAATTTTTGAAAGAATTGCACAATTAGTTCTTTCTAAGTTTCATTTATCATATTGAATATACCAATGACACGACTCATCTTTGACACTAAATAATCCTCAATAAGGGCTTGTCAAAAATAAATCTTGACCCAAAATTGCAAAATTTTCACAAAATTATACCCAAGACTTTCCTCTTAAAAAAAATGACAATCCAAACCATTGGGATATTTCTATGACTTAATTTTAAAGTAGTAACCTTAATATATAATTTTCTTAGGTATGGTCAAAATTATGGTATATTTAAATTAGGTCTGCCAAATATACAATACTAACATTGGGCATTCTATGGAAAGGAGGGAATGATTTTTTGTAAGGAGAAATTATTAAGGTAACTTTAATTTTGTAAGAGTATATTGATAAGCACAATGTGAAAAAAATACGACAAGGCAAAAAGAAGCTGTCATTAATGAAATCAAGATTTGGAACTAGGGCAATGCGATCCTAGTCATAAGAGTCAAAAGAAAAGGGTATCAATTTTTACTGAAGAGTGCAAACAATTATAATTTTTTTAATGTATTGTTATTTGAAAATCAAAATAATCATGGCAAGTTGTGTTACATGACTCATATGAATGTTACGAAGTTGAAATCTAAAATTCATTCAATTCAATTTTAAGGTTTAGGCTTGAGTTAAAGATTTTGAAAAGTCTACAATTGTTATGTCAATAATGTCCATTTTGTCAAGTATCTCTTATTTTCTTAATAATAATTTGGTGATAGGAAATTATATCACACTAAAAAAAACACTAAATGTTACACACATTTGCAATTTGAAAATATTTAAAATATTTTTAATTTTAATATTAAGAATTTAAAAAATCATTTAGCACATGTAAATTAGGGTTTCTTTTTTCAAAAATTTGGTGTAACAAATTTGGCAAGATTTTCCCAAAATTCAACAAAATCAATGAAATTTCAAAAATCTCATTTTTTTTTTCACACACTAATAAGTGATGCCAATGGGGTGTTTCATGTAAATGATTTGGAAATCATAATTATAATTCACTATAGAAGAAAATGAGCCATGAATAATGAACATATTTTGATAAGTTGATAATTTTTATATAAGCAAGGAAATAGGGCTAGTTTTTACAGTATCACAAAATAATGAAATAGTATGTTGGGGACATAGTGTGATTCACATTAATTAGATCATGGATTTGCTCATTTATTTATTTATTTATTTATTTAAAAAAAAGCCATATTCATTTGGCCCATCAGCAATATTTTGGGAACATTGAGCACTATCCAATGGAAGCACCTCTTTGGACCCCAAGATGCAAAATAGATACAAATGTGTTCCTAAATAACCTACCTTTTCAGTTTCTATACATGAGAGTTGAACTTTTTGGGCAAACCATGTGGGATAAATTTGAGCTGCTATTGGGAATGCCCTAGGGAATAACTTGGGAACTTGGGGAACCTCAAGAGAACATGATGAGAACATGATGAGAACACATTGGGAACAAGGAAGGAAAACTTTAAAATAATTGCCCCCACCTCACCCCCAAAAGGAAAAAACAGGGCCCATCACAAGGGCATGCTGAGCCTTCCCATTGGCTGCATGAAATTTCTATTTTCAAAACTGTTTGTCACCATTTTTGGCCTGAGCTAAGGGCAGGGGCAGAAATTTGAGGACATAATGAGATATATATTGGACCAATGCCCAACAAATTTAGTAAGAAGTTGCAAAAATATTCATTCGAAACCTTTTTTTTAATTTATGAAAAAGTTATTTTGGGGCCAAAAAAAACCCATGTAAAATCATGAAAAAAATATTTTTGGGCAAAAGAACATGCTACTGGGTGGGGGGCAGGGAGGGACTAAACCAAATTGAAGAATCTTACTTAAATATATCAAAATCTTAGTCTAACATGAACAAGATATATCATTTTATTCTTTCTTGGCCCCATTGAATTCATTCATCACATTGTTCATAGATGTACTTAATATTTCTTGATTGAAAGGCTGGACTCAACAAAACACTCATCATTTTTGTTTTTATGAGATTCTTATTCCCAAAATTTGAAATTATCAATTTTTTTGCATGTTGCAAATAAATTCTTCAGTGCAATAAAGATCATAAGCCACAATGCATTGTACTATTAGACCTAGAGTATATGAAAGTTTTACATTCTCTTAAATTAATCATCTATTTATGAAGGAATGTAGTTTGCTTGTTTTGTTTGTCACATTTAGATCTCTCAAATCATGACACCTCTTGTCACACTCTTGGTATTGTTGGAAAGACCTCAATGTGTAGGGTGCATTGAGTTGGTTTCATAATGTTTAGACCTATGGTGCAAAAGTTATTGAGTATTGAACAAAATTTGAATTGAAAATTTATTTAAATCAAAATGCAAAAATTATAGGGGAATTTGACTGCATTCTTAGTATTTTGGAAAGTCCTTAGTGAGTAGGATTTAATGAAAATGATTTCTTTTTTTAAAAACCTATGTTGTAGGAGATATTGAAATTTGAATAATTTTTGTCACTGAAAATTCAATTAAATCACACAAAATGATTTTTGAAGGAAAAGTTAGTTGAGTAACAAGTTCACACTTGAGCCAATGGTACACACTAAACTAGTATTTTGCAACAAATAGAGCAAATTCAATCACTAGTGGGTTTATTGAATTGTTCTTCAATGACTTTGACATCAACAAACCATCATGGTGGTTGTTCTTCAAAGTCAATTGATCACAATGATGACTTTTGGCACTATCCCTTTTCTTAAATAAAGATACACTAAACCTTGTGAAATTCACAATCTATTTTGCATGGTGCATTTGCATAGTTCTTTGTGTATTGAAAGATTGTATGGAATATCAACAATCACAAACTATTAGAATAGGAATCATCTTACCATTTCAATTTGTCTTCAAGACCCCCTCTTCTATGATTATATTCACAATTGACTTGCATGTGTATAAATCAAATCCTTGACCAAAGCACCACACCTTCAACTAACTATAAATAATGTCAAATTTCATAATCACAACATGTTCAGTTCAAATATATCACAAATGATCAAAACTTTAAAATGTCTTGTTCTCACACATACATTATTCAAATAAAATAATCGAACATTCCCTTTAAAAGGGTTTTCTATTATGTATGCATTAAGACTTGGAATTTTGAAATATACATTATATTATATTATATTATATTTCATCTTGACGTGGGCCATAAATTCAAGTGTAATGTCTTTGTTGTTTTTTTGGAGATGGGGATTTTTGCTCCACATACCTTCAGATTCTGAAGGTTGAATATATGTGGAAGCAAGACCAAAGCATAACAAAAATCGGTAGAAGAATAAAGATAGGATGAGACAAAGCACAAGACTTACTAGACAAAATGTGATGACGATGATGCGCGAATACAATGATTGTACACCCTTGGGCTACCACCCTCAAATTAGGGGAGGCCTTTGGGAGCAAGCCTTTGCCTGTACAGAAAGTTTCATAGAAATTCTTGAGTTTTCAACAAATTTAGCAGAGTTCTAACTTTTACACAATTGTGCTTTTTTTTTTTAATAAGCGAAACCTCCTCGATGACAAAGAAAGTATAAAAAAGCTTTGGCTTTCAGATCATGGGAGCAAGGCTAGGTGCTGGTAATTCTGGTAATGTTGCGGGTGTGGCAATCAATTGCATTCAGAATAAAGCCATGCATTATTTTAAGATTACTGGGCTGATCCATGCCAGCTCAAAACTGACTAATCTTATCCATGAAGTGAGTGATTTTAGGAAGATCAAATTCCCTGGTGGAAAGAACATGCAAGCATCATGAGTCCATGTGCAAAGTAACGGCAATTTCAGCTTCTATAAAAGAAAAAGAGTTTTGAGGAATCACATCTTGCTGAAGATCAAAATGATATTGGGCGCATTGGAAATCTTTTTATTATTTTCACATGGCCCAGTAAACAATTGTGCAGTTTTAAAATATTGAGTAAACTAGGCAATTGTATCTGGCTTGATCACTTTGATCTTTTGTGCGTTGTTTAATCTTGAACAGTGTACACTATGGTCAGCAAACCATTTGTCAAGCTTTTAACTTAGATAACGTGATGAAACCCCGGTAAACTTGATTAAACAAAGCACCCAGCAAAGGGGGAGAAGGAGGAACAAAGAGAGAGGATCCAAGTCTGAGCCAGAGAAGCAAAACCCAAAGTGGATCGCTAAGGGACAAAGGAACAAATCATGTTCCAAAGCCCCCACCCATCACAGGAAGCACAGTCAAAAAAGAAAGGGATGAAAAACTTGAAAAAGCTATAAGCTTAGAAGAACCCTAACCTGCAACGATGACACATCTCACAATAGAAGTGACTTGAGCTCTCTGCATAGCTAACACTTTGTCACTCACTCAAATGGTTATAATCAATTGAGATATACAACTTGCAGGAAAGAAAAATCTTCCCAAAGTTGTTTGAGAAATTGAACATGAATAATCAATTTCAAAACATCTCGCAACTTTTAAAACATAATGTTTACAATTTGTCTTAACTTAGTGTTGCTCTAGCATTAGTTTAGGCAACAAGATCTATTGTGGTTGATACAAGTTATGTACTACTATCCTAAAAAGACTTCCCAAAAAATCATTTTGATTATAATACAAGAATATGTTACAATTTAGATAATTAATAATAGTTCAGATCGAATTTAGAAGGATTGGAATTTGGATATTTTAATAGCAAGCCTCTAATAATTATTCCATATTACAATTTACAATATTTGGAGTTAATGCATAATAGTGCGTATATGTATGTAAATAAAAAGAAGGAAAAAATTAGACATTAAGTCCAAAAAAATTGTACTTGGTTAGAATAAATACTTAAAGCTTTCCGATTTAAATCAAGCAAGATCTATGTGTTTATTCAAGTGACCAGAAATGTCCACTGTCCATTCTAGACCGAAATTGGTCTGCACTTTTATTTATTTATTTAGTTATTGGCAATCAAAATTGATCTCCACCATCCAACAATGATGAAAGAGATTTGCACCATTGGATTTTCTTTTTTCTTTTTTGAAAATGATCCATGTTGTCCATGGGCAATTTTGTTTTTATCTGAACCATTAGTTCAACATACCAATGATCTCTCCTGGTCACTTATATAGATTTTATATTGGACCGGGGTGGACAAATATAGGTGCTCTAACATGGTAACATATTTTGCATGGGCTTTCAATGGACTTGCATTCCGGTAAAACATTTTGATTAGTATGTGCTTTTTCCAAATACCATACCTACAATTGATGTTCAGCAAAAAATAATTTGCAAAAGTTCTAGCTGAATTTTATTTTATTTTTTAAAAAATTGCTATTTGTTGAAATTGTTGAAATTCTGAAAAATTAAATTTGAAACTGTCAAAAAAAATTCTAAAATAAATAAATATTTGGTACAAAGAAGTGCCAAACATCTGTCAAAGGTACAATACACATAACCCTAGCTAAATGTGAAATTGGGGTTTTGTGCTTCATGTGGACTGATGCTAGTTGTTCAACCTTCTCCTTCTATGGAAAACAATTTTGTCCTTCATAATTGTTGTTTGGTAAACATGGGTTTTTCTTTTCAAGTCTCTTAAGCCTCATTCTTTTAGCTATTATATTTGCAAGAATAATAATGGACCTTCGTTCCATAATGAGTTGACAGGAGAATTAATAGCTGGAATGTGTCTATGACATCTATAAAATAGTGCCCATGTAACTTTGGGAAAAACACTTTATGTTAAACTTTAACACTACATGTATCAAAGAGGATATTGTTTGGGGTATTCTGGGAGGGAATAATAGTTTTTTACCACCTTATTACTAGATCTGATTTTCTTAATATCCGTATATGTTTAAGTCACCTTAAATTTAATTAAAATTTTATGTTTGTATTGAATTTTAGTATCGTATATTTGTTTAAATTATTTATTTTAGTTAAAATCATAAGGAGTGATAAGAGATTCATAGTCTATTCACACATGCTCATATGTACAAATCAAACCATCATTGAGCATAAAAAATAAATCGTAAGACAATTTATCAACAAGTTCTTGGAAATGAATCTAAACAACATTCACTAACTCATGTTGGAAACTTCCATGGTAGCCCCTTCATTGCATTACTTTCCTCGTTTTTTTTCTTGTTCTTCTTGAGGCTTTGTTGGCTTTTATATGGAAGAGAAAGACAATGAGACATTGTAATTTTCCATTGAAATGTTTCTCCATCCTCTCCAACAAAATTATTGTTTGAAGCATGTGAACATTCAGATTTTGTAAACCTTGTCCTCACCTCTGGAGGCTGGGATATGTTTTTGTTGCCTCTTCATTTGCTTTCAAGAATGGAGACAGTTGTTGGTGTGTGTCCAATCAGACCATTGCTTGAAAATTCATCCCGCCTCCCTATGTTATCCCTAGCATCTTGCAACTCTTCCAGAAGCTGTAACAACCTTAGCACAACCAGAAAAATTTACCTGCTAGCATCAAATTCTATTTTCTCCTTTGGCATTTGCAATTATGGTGAACTTCATTGTGATTCAATGTTGGAGCTAAACATTCTGGCTCCACATCTCACTACACTTGTGTGATCATGGTTGTCCCGACCATTTTGATCCATCTTACTATGAACCATTCTATAAGAATTGTATAACATTGATGTCAGTTGATACATCTTGTCCTACTTCCAGAGAAGGTGCTGAATTTGGGTGGTATCCTTCAATAATGGGCAATCCTCACATCGGGTGCAAGTTGGTTTCAATTATTGCTGTTTAATTCTGAATTTGGATCTCTCTCACACATTTGGAGCACATATTAATTGCTTGCCACACAATTGTAGATCAGTCACCATGGATGATGATGCATAGCCAGCGGCAATGCAGTTCTGATAGATGGGTCCATTTTGTGGTTGTGGTATAGACCATTGAACAAAGCTATGTTCCAATACAATTGCTGATTGATGTTTCCAAAATCTGATATTTTGCATATATATACAAACAATTTTGAACTTTGAATCCCACAATTGGTGGTGCTTCAGCTAGAAGGTAGAATTGTCAGATTTCAACACATCTGACAGAACCACATGCACCTAGAGTTGGGATTTGAAATGAACTGGGAATGTAGAAGGAATTATAGGGACTGAGGAAATCTCTATGCTGTCTTAGACAAGGCCTTCTATGCAGCAAACTGGACATGCACTAGCCTTGGTTCCTTGCTTCCTGGAGATCTATTTTGTGTGACTGATCTCTCAACTGTGGCTGTAGGTCTGTGTGATTCAACTTGCCTGTTAGCTGAGGCCTTCAATACTGTCCCATGTCTTCACACCCAGCCAGGCTCTTTGATGTTGGGACCAAATTTTGCATTTTGCTGAGGAGGTGTCTGTGCATGACTCTGAAAAGGGCCACTTACAAAAACAAGAAGTCCTATGTTTTTAAGGTTCTGTGTCTCCTATGACTTGCATCTTGAGGAAATTGATCATGGAATTGAATCATCTGTTGAGGAACACTCCATCCACAGCAGTCTAAAGATGTTCAGTGATTGGAAAAATTATTGCAGGTCAATTTGGATTGGATTGATTCCCTTTGAGTGTAAGGTTTCAGCAGCTGAAAAAATTGTTCCTGTATTCATGAGTTCATGCATTAAAATCCTTGACATAAACCCTAAACCCTTGCATATATAAAGAAATGTGCTAGCACGTACCATCAGTATCACATCGTTGCTGCCTTCTAACACATGGCAGCACTCCCACCTTACGCTTGAAGACAAAATGTCAGCTGCTCTCCAGTGGAAACTAACTACCTTCATAAGGAGCAGACGTTTCAATCCTACCTTCTTTTCTCAAAAACTACAAGAACCCCAGGATTACAAACTTCTGATAATGGACCGGGTTTAGGGTTTAGGATAATCCTGGGCAAAGCTGGATTGATTACACAGGCAATGAGAACCTTGGGACACTCCTCTGCAGACGAATATAAATTGCCTCTTTGAGCTTGTGACTACTACTACATACCAGTGTGTAAGGTGCTGCACTAGGCATGCTCTCTAACCCTAATTCATGAGCACTAGGTTTTACAGAGTAATGTGTAAATTTCTCACAGTTTTCAGAGAATTGAAAGAGCTTGCTGCAAAACTGGTGAGACAAATAAGTAGGAAAATGAGAACTCCCCATGTGCAGAAGTTCCTAGATTTGTTGTAGAACTTCAACATCATGTGCTAGAGTATGCATCCATCCCCTTGAGTATAACATTGTGGAGTTCTTTGTATGATTGTTTGCTCATTAGATCATCTTCCTCTGACCTTCAAGTCTACCTCCAAGAGATGAATGAACTCTGACCTTCAAGACCACAGTTGCTGGCGGTGTGGATTGCAGTGCTTAGGGTTTAGGTAGGCTCCACAAGTCTAGTGAGTCTCGTGATCGTTTCGCTCCTTCCTCAATCCTGTCACGGCAACCAAATCCCCATGCATGGATGATGTCAAGTATGATATCAAAAGAGAAGAAGAAGAAGAAGAACATGGGTTGTTGAAATTTGTGGAGACAGTCAGACAATGCTCTAGGAAGAAGCGGCGGGCATTGTCCTTGATGTCCATGAGGAGCTGATATTTTTTCTGTCGTTTTTGGCAATCGGAGAAGCACTGCAAGAGAGTTTGAGGACAAAGTGTTTACGTAAACGTGAGAAACGCAAATTGCTCTGTGGTCCAATCGCGGTGACGTTCTCCCACCACCCTCTAGCAGCTAGCTAACCATAGGGCACTGCGGGCGGGCCCCGGCGTTGGCTTGTACCAACCCACTGCAGTAGCAACAAAAACGGACTCTGATTTTTTCCAAGGCATCTTGAAGTGATCGAGTCTGCAAAGCAAAGTGCAACTAGAATTAGTCTGATCATCGGCCACTGCTGCCGGGACCCACTTGGAAAAATGTGTGATCAGTAGCAGGAGAAGCCAAGCATTGGATACAAGAAAGATTCCGTCTCATCCCTCTTCCCGTCCTTACATGAAGCCGGCCCAACATAATAAAACCCGATCGCTTCTTCATTGCAATACCATTGCACTGCAACATTTGTAACCGCCATCCCACTTCTCTCTCCACTCCTCCACTGCACTCCGTCGCTTGCACAGTGCCTTTGTTTTTTCTTGAGTCTCGAAGTCCTCCTCCTCCTCCTCATCATCATCATCAGCCACCATGTCGTGCGGTAACTGCAATTGCTGTGCCAAGTGCGGGTGCAAGGCCACCTGCACGTGAGTACTAGTTCTAATTCTATACCCTCCTCAAGACTCATCATTCATGTCCTCTGCACTGCAGTACATACTGTCAATTCTTTGCTTCTTGTTGCTTTGTGATGCTTGTTGCTTCATGCAATTCATTTGAGAATTGGAAATTCGCACTAGTTAGTGTCCAGATGTTTGTTGGTTTGTTCATGGCAACGATCAAGAGTACTTGATCTCGAATACTTGTTCTTAAGTAGTGCTGGCTTGTGGAGTGTCCAATATGAAAGAAACAATTGCCTCAAGTTGGGTGTATAGATCTCGATTCTTGCGCATGAATGTCAAGGTTCACTCTTGCACGGGATGCTACTCCGACAAGGTCTGCCCTCATGTGTACTCAAATGAGGACTAATACGTGATTCTTTTCTTTGTGCAGATGCGAGAATTCGTTTTCTGAGGCTGGCTCCCCTGACATGAGGTATAGTCTCCGCTCATGCATCCTGCTCTTCATGGGGTCCCTGTCTTGCTGCTTCTAGACCAAATCCTGTTTTCTATCATCATGTGTGGGGGTAATTCATTGTGTCTGTCTGCTTGCCCCAAACTCAAGCCACACAACAGCAATCAGTTGAAGCACTTGATCTGAACTTAGTCCTCACATTCGAGTGGGATCATGGATTGGGTCATCGTGTTTCTCTGCATGTGTAAATTCTCTGGGGGACGTTCAGGAATGAGATGTATATGCAAATGGGTTTTTTTGTACCTGCATATTCTATAGGGGAGGCATCCGATCTGACAGCCAAACCATCCGATGTTGATGGTTTTCTGGAAGTGATTCAGTGCTGATAATAGATCCTGATCTGCAGAACTTAGAAATCATCTGGGATCTTTTTGGTAGTTGTTAGCTGGTCATCAGGCACATGTATCTTTTTCATTAGCAAATTTGTGGCACACGAAATCATGCACACATAATACGATATTAAACCAAACCTGACATGTCGAGTGCAATTCTTTGTGCAGCTTCACCGTGGCCGGCGAGACCGGGAAATGCGGCAACTGCTCATGCCCGGCGGGCACCTGTGCCAAGGGAAACAACGAGAATATGACTGCCTCCGGGTCAGACGACACTGGAAAGTGCGGCAATTGCAACTGCCCACCAGGCACATGCGCCAACAACAAGGATTGAAAGCAGTTCAGAGCTGGATTCTATAATATCTTCATCAGCAACAACAACAACAACAACAGAATCAGAGATTGGTTACAATATCAGTAATGGATCTTGAAAACAATAATTAATCGTGATGGGTAGGATTAATAAAGCAGCTTCTTATTACTCCCTGGATTATATCCAATCACTCCAGGGAAATCCTTAGGAGCTAATTCCGAGCTAGTAGTTTATGTCTAGCAGTTCTTTCTTTGTCTGGAGTGAAGAAGCCAAGGGCTTTACATGTGAGACCGAATGATTTGGTTCTAGATGATGTATGTGTTGTAGATGGTGATGCAATACTCTACATTATATATGATCTGCTGAATTGTCTGGACCACCACCTCGCATTAAGTTTGTACTCTTGTAAGTTGTGTGTGTGTGTGTGTGTGTGTGTGAGAGAGAGAGAGAGAGAGAGAGAGAGAGTTCATGTACGTTTTGCCCATGAGCCTCGAGATTCTGCAACTCTCTTGAGCAATGAGCTAAAGCATAAGGTGCCCATGAGCCTCGAGATTCTGCAACTCTCTTGAGCAATGAGCTAAAGCATAAGGTTGACTCTTGGCAATAAAATAATCATTTTGTTGTGTAACCCAATATTCATTCTGGATACCATTTCCATCATCTCCTGTAATTTGGTTCTGGCATCTAGATATCTGGGCTAGTCATTGCAGCTTTGGGTTTCCACAGAAACTAGAATCATGTGAATCTTGCCTAGGCACCAAGCACCAGTACATTTTTTGGCAACTTTGCACAGTTTGGGGAAATCCTCTTGCACCTGGAACCTTTTTTGCCTTGAATTTTCTTCTTGGCAACTAACTGCATATGTCATTTTGAGAAAAAAAAGAAGAGTTGTCATGCATGTTGAATGGCCAACAAATTCATCATGATTCTTTTTTGTTTTAAATTTTCCCACTTCTGCACAGAAATTTCTCCATCAAGATTCTAAATTCAATATGATATTACTATTCTCAAATTGTGTGGACTTGAGTGTTCACCTAATTCAACTGTTTTTTTCTTCTTACTGTTTATCTGCACTTTTGGTTGCTTTCTAGCTAGCCTAGTCCTTGGGCATCTCACTCACCATCCTAGCCCTAATATTATGGGCTAGTGTGACCCAGCACGCATGAACACATCACCCTCATTTTCTCGTCTTGAGGCCATGCAATTGGATAAACCCCAATTTTAGAACTCCGAGCTCACTTTAGAACCTTCAGCTACAGGGAAAGTTAGCTGGGTCCGAACAAGAACCCAATGAAAAATAGTGTCCTGTCCACACACCATCCATGCAGCCATCCATCCATGGTGGTGTGGTAGTGGGCGCTGGTTCACTCTGGCCAATATTATGCTCATATCTCTTTTGCCCGGCCATCAATCATCCCTTTTCTTGTTGACTCCTCTGAACCGTGAAGTGGCCATAAGACAAGTGGGGGAAAATGATCCTTAGAAAACAAACAAGTGCCTTTTCTTGTTGCCTCCTCCAAAGGGCGAAGTGGCCATAAGACAAGTGGGGAAAAGTGAGCCTTGGAAAACAAAGGATTGAACCAGGGCGTGTACAATATATTCTATTCAGATCTAAGCTTTTTCTTGAGGGGTTGGTTGAAGTTCACAAGTAAAATATATTCTATTCAGATCTAAGCTTTTTCTTGAGGGGTTGGTTGAAGTTCACAAGTACAATATATTCTATTCAGATCTAAGCTTTTTCTTGAGGGGTTGGTTGAAGTTCACAAGTGCGGGAGGAGTTCAAAGTATCTAATACCCTACAACATATATTCTATTCAGATTTCAGCTTTTTCTTGAGGGGTTGGTTGAAGTTCACAAGTGCTGGAGGAGTTCAAAGTATCTAATACCCTACAACATATATTCTATTCAGATTTCAGCTTTTTCATTTTTGGTTTTAGGTTACGTACCTAGTCTACTCAGATTACGTACCTACAACATAGGCCCCCACTATGATATATATATTTCAATCAGATTCTCAATCCCTTGAATTGAATGAAGTTTAGCCCTAGACCATTCCTTTTCTTCTTGTCCTCTTCAGCCTTTGCCATTCCTTTTTCCTTCTTCCTCTTCTTCACATACTACCAAACAAGATTTTTATTATTATTATTATTATTATTTTGTGACAATTCATTAAAAAAAAGTTTCTATTGATACAGTGGAAAACTGGTGAAAAAAAACTTGCCCCAATACAAAAAAAAAAAAGTGTGTTCATATACATGGCAATATTTCTTTCTCTCTCCTTTTTTTTTCCTTTTCTTTTGGGTCTCTAAAATTTGTAAAATTACACTAGAAAGAAAACACTCAAAAGTACCTGCAAATACAAATTAAAAATTAGGTCAGTCTTTTAGGCCGTATTGTAAGGCCCCTAGATGAGAACATTACTAGAGTAAAGGCGAGGCTACACAAGGCAATAGCCAAGCATGGATTTGATTCTTGTAATGTAAGGACTTTACTCGTGGTCGTAACAAAAGAGACCAATGGATGAGATCAAACAAGACGGATGTAGAATGAGTGGCTGAGATAAACTTTTATGGCTTTATGAGCCCACTTGGAAAGAAAATAGCGGTGACTTTATGAAGCATACGAACCTTCCTTGAATTGGAATATACCATTGCTATTGTGGAGGAGGTAAATTACATGACACAATTGCCTTAAGTGAACCAGCACCTACCTGCACGGGTTTGCCTTGGGTGAACTAGCAACCACATTATACCGTGATAAAAACTAGTGTTGGGTGAGTTACTCAGTTTGACAGGTTAAAATTGCACTACATTATACCATGACAAAAACTAGTGTTGGGCAAGTACTTGGTTTGACAGGTTAAAATTGCAAGTTCAGGTTTATAGCCACTCATGCTTGGGCCCCCATTTTGTTTTTGTCATTTTATGTGTTTTCTTCCCTTTGTGCTTTCTTGTTGTCTTCATGCCATTGCTTCTTGTCTTTGGACTATGCCACCATATCAAACCCTAATGTGATTAAAAATTCACAATTTGTGTTGTGTAACTTAACATAGTTCCAAGAGGAATTTATTGTCTTGAATTGGGAATTTTGAGAAATTATCAAGGTCTACTTAACAAGTCAAAAGTATACCTTTATAATTTCTTAATGGTTATGCCAGAATCCTACAAAAAATATAGATTAAATATTTGGTATCAAAGTGTTGAACCTGCTAGGCTACTACTAGGCTATGTACCATATATCAAGCAAAAGGGTAGGAGGGGATTCCAGATGGTTGACAACACAGAAAGTGAACACCAAACATGTGGGAACAAGCATGTTTCCTTTGGATGCTTTGGATGAAGTTCAGTCGAGGTTTTGCTTTCTTTTTGTAAAAGGGAACCAAAATCACATACAACCCCTTTGCCAGTTGTTTGTCGAATTGAATTTCACATGGGCTTTTCTCCCCTTTTGACCCAACATGAGACTACAATGCAGTTGTCTGATCAAGTGGGTTCCCAAGAGTTGAAGGTAAAGTTAAGAAGTTTGAAAGAGTCTAAACGAGTCTTTGGTTTTGGGGTAGGGAATGCTTCTGCTCAAATATGATCTTAAATGGATGAACCAACGGGTAATGTTCATCTATGTTGTCAAATCATGTTCTTTATCTTACTTGTTCAAAGACTTATGAATGAGTTCATGACAAGTTCCCACTAATTGTAGACGGATATTTAGTGATACCCTGTTTTTTTTAATCAAGTCTTCACATGCTCCCAAATGCACAACTAAATATAGATATTTCTTAGGCAAGAGGTGGACTCCTCCAAGCTACTAAGTTTAGATGGAAAGGATAACTAGCATGTTGAGCTATCTCTAGGAGCCTTGAAAGTTCAACAAATATTTTGATGATAATCTAATCAAAATTATCGACCCATCACATTCTTCGAATCAATGGAGGTTTGGATGCACTTCAAAGGAATGCCACCAACAAATATAGGGCAAAATGAATGTGCCTCACTAAAGCATACATTAGCCTTAGAAATCAATATGAGAAGAATGGTGAAATTTTAGCACGCTTGTTGGTATATTAAAATAATAAATACACTTGCCCACCACCAATGGTGCTCACAACAATATCTTGGCTTGTGATAGAAATTTAAAAGTTTCAGACTATTTACCTTCAAGTTGATTCATTTCAAAACATTTTTTGATTCTTTTGCTTTTACAATATGTCAAAGTCAGTTGAACACTCATGGCCACACGTGATACAACTATCTACCATTTTTGTTTCTTTTGTTTGGGACGGAATGCAAGCAAAGTTCCTTTTTGCATGTGTCCCCTAACAAAATGGTTTTTTTTTTTTGGTTTTTTGGCACCAGGGAAGACAAGTTTCATTGTGAAAAGAGAATCCCCAAAAAATTAAAGGACAAAGAAAGGGAAGAAAATAAATGCAAATCAAAGGAAATGTGACACAAAAAAAAGTAGCCATCACAATGAATGGTCGGAAAATGAAATAGTGTGTCAAAAGAGAGGTGTGGAATACTTTTGCATGTCACATAATCTTCAACAAAGGAGACTAAGGGGAAGAGAGCTAAGGGTGTTCCTAAGTTGAGAGTAGGTAGTCAAGTTTCACTTCCTCCTTTCTCTTCAAGTTTGTGATGTGCATATTTATTTTCAGTGTTATGTTGGGATGTAGTTTTGCTTGTATCCTCATCTCAAATATATATCCACATGGAAATGGGGTTATCCAACACCCACCCAACTCCATAAATATTATTTTTATTTTTATGTTCAACATCAAAACTTTGTCAACCCGCCTTATGACAAGGCATTTTGAGAAGGTACAAAACGACAAGTAGAAAAGAAAATTAAAATTTCTTATGACAAGAAAGCTAGGTAAGCTAAGAATTTTTTAATATGTAAAAATAATGACTGAATGGATGCCAAACCAATTGTGCTTTTATTTTCTTGAATACGCGACAAAACACAAGTTCCAATGTTAACATTTAAAATACTCATAAGTCCCCACCAACTTAAATCTTTGGAATCCAACCATAGTGAAGAACCAATCATCTTCAATGCCAAAGTCTTAAATGATAAAAAAAAATTAGAATATATTGAGTGTTTTTTTTTTCTTGAGTTGGTTTCATGTGATTGACCACTTCAACCTTATTTTAATTTCATTTTAGTGGTCCTTTGATGGGATATGAAGTTTTCAGCATCCATCTTTAGTGAAAAAAACTACTTGCAATGTCAAGGTTAACCATAATAACAAACCAAACCCACCTAAAGGGAGCATCAATTGTAAGAAAGAGCATTTTTACATGATTGCTATTTGCCAATTATTCTGATATTATCCACAAGGCAGGCAGCCTTTCACATGCTCCAATAGCCATCCCTTCACATTAAGTGCATTGGCAAGCATAATATATATATGTGTGTGTGCATTGTATTCAAAAAATTGCAAATGTCCAACAAAGACAAGAAGATTGATCAACTGCTTGTGTCTAGGAAAATGGGTCTAATCCTGATGTTGAGAAACGTAACCTGTAGCAGCTTTCAAGTTATTATGTGTATATATATATGGTTTATGCAACAAATGTCTTATGAAAAGTGTTGTAAGCACTAATCTCTTAAAATTTTATCAAGAGCTGGAAAGAAGGAAGTGATGAGTTGGATAGTAAAAAAATGATAGGGAAACCCAATGCAAATGGTCTCACTTTGTAAATTTGCCCAATGTTACATGTGTGCATAAGTTAAGTTGGGAGGCTTTTGTACCCACTTTTTTGCAGATTTTCAGTGTGGGTTCAATTGGAGCCTTAAGTGGCAGGCCAAATTGAAAGGACATGTTTGTTGGTTTTCAGTTGGAATCTTCACACCAAGAGCAAACCTGATGTTGTCTTCTTCTACCACTGAAGGTCGGTTGGCTTTAAAAGTTGATTTCAACAAAACAAAAAGAGATCGTACTAGATTTGTAAAAGTATGTGTAAAATATCTTCTTGAAGCTCATTTGCAACTTTTGACTATAATATTTACATGTGTCTAAAGTGCCTTACCTTACACAAACAAAGTTCATGTGCATAGCTATGAACACAACAACAACAATGTCATCAAGTGCGTCACCACCATCATGGTGAATAATTCTGTCAATGATTTCCACGGCCTTCTCCTTTTCTAGTCATTTTAAAACTCAGGACTTTCACGAGGCTAACAACATCCAACTTCCAACACCAATGACAAAATGCTTCAAATAGACTTTGTTTGCGTTTCTAACATGTTCCTCCATCACCCTTGCTTGTTGCATCATGAGTATTGACTTTGGAAAAACAAGTTGAAAGCATTGGACCCATCACAATTGGAAAGATGATTTATTGATTGGTTACTAACACATTGGCTATTCAGTTCAAAAATACATTTACAAAATATTTTAATCCACACCAATTTGGGGTGGCAACATCAAGGGGTGCAAAACAGTGGTTCATGGGTTAAAGCTATGTTAGATCTACATTTGGAGTGGGTGGTATTACAAGTGGTTGTTTGAAACATGTTTAATTCGATATTTTGAACAACTATTTTTCAAGAATTGTGATTTCATATCAACACCTTGAATTAGTTTTTCCCATTTGTTCGTCGGTTTTATACACATCCATGTCAACTATATTTCTCGAAAGATTCTATACATGGGGACCTCCCAATCATTTCATCCAAATATAATACACGATAGGGGGATCCTTTGGGACAAGTCCTACCTTATTTAAAATTTAGTGGTGTAATCCTATCTTCAAATGTAATCTTCTTTGATGGACTGATTACACGAACTAGAATCTACTTCACTTCTACCCACTACACCAAAACATGGTTTTTATGACATGTTATTTTTTACTATAGTTGAATTAGACTCATCGTTTATGCCATGTTTAATCTTTTTTTAGTCATGGATGCCATGTTTTGGTGTAGTGAACACACGCTCCTTTGGATGTTGTGTGAGCATGTTTTTGTTCATGTGTAGGTCCAATAGTAAGGGTTTAGTTATTAGCTTGTCTTAGCACCCCTTCATTTTGTTTGTCCTCAACCCATTTCTTTATAACATTACGTATTCGTTTCAATATACCACATCCTATGGTTGCACATCTTTTATGATGTCAATGTGGCCATACCATCCATGATTTGGGTATCCATTTGCTATGCTACCCATGTGAGAATGATGTATTGTAATCCATGATACGCTTCAAGATATTGTTGCAACTATCATGTTGGAAAATGTAGCTCACATACAAAAAGAGGTTCCCACCTTTTCCCTTGCCATACACAAGAACAAGTGGATATTGTCATCACTAACGATGGTTTTTAAACCTTGGTGGACATTGTCATTGCTGATTCAACTCGTACAAATTTGGTGCAATGTGTTTCGATGACAACAACACATGCAACAACAATTGTCATTCAAAACAAGGCACAATCTTACATAGAATGAACATTAGAAGATGATTTCATTCCCCTTGTCGTAGAGACCTATGGTAATCTCCATGCTCATTTTGATTCCTTTTTTATTTCTTATGTACATGTCAATATAGCTCGCCATCAACAAACCTCCTTGGTACCTTTGATGTTTATATCTTATTATAAGCAATGAATGTCAATAACCCTCCAACATGCGCAAGCCATTGTAATGTTTTTGTGAGTTGCCACACTTAGTCATAATTCTTCATCTCTTCCACACAAACTAGTTAATGCACCTCCATCACTAGCTAAATTGTGGTAGAGGATGCCCTTTCAACATTAGGTCTTCTACTTCATTATTAATGTTTGATTGTTTTGGTTTTCTTTTCATGTGTTTACATTTGTTTCGACATGCCTATACTTTTTGTGGATGGGTTTCCATTCTTGCTTATATATATATAGGGTTCTCCCTCTTTTTGACAATCTTATACATTTTAGTTTCTTTGGACTATTACTTAAATCTATGTTTTTGAGCTCCAAAAAATGTGTGCAAAATAAATGAGATGTGAAATTTTCATATATAAATGTCTACCATCATCAATCCTTAAGGAACATCACAAACCACTGTGTAAAGAAAAGGTGTTTTGTAACTAGCCTTGCAACTCAATTTTTGAATTGTAGTAAACATTATCAACTCATTGTATTTATACGCTGTGAATGCTAATGAACAAGTTGCATGAATTGCAAAGTTACAACTCACCATATATATAGTGCAACTCATTGCAACTCAATTACAATTTAATCCAAACAACTCATTTTCAACTACTATGTAACTCCATTATAACTGCACACATGATGTCATGTTAGTGTCATTAATTATCATCCATCCATTAAAATTTGAGATGTGGCATTATGAAGATTTTTTGACATAATTTTTTTTTCGAAATATTGATCTCCGTCGTCCATTATAATTGTTAATGATGGTTTGAGATTGTGACATGTGGCACATTCAAAAATTGCCACATGGCATATTAATTGTATTTTGGAAATAATAATAAAATTTATTTTATGTTAATAGTTAGGTAGGTTGTACATAACCATAGGTTGGTAGGTCTTAAAACCTTCATACCTACATATTTACTTAAGACCTACTACCTACTTACATAGGTAGGTAGAAAAGTAGGACCTACTTACTTAGGTAGGTAAATAGGTAGGAAAGCACAATATTAAATGCATTAAAGAATAGCCATCAAATTTTATTTTTTATGTTATGTTTTGCCTTTAAGTTAAATTTTTTTAAACTCATCCCAAAATGACACATGTATTTTAATATGAAAACATAAGAGAACAAACCTTCTTTATATAATTTGTAACATGGGATTCGAAAACAAAGCATATGGGTTACATCTTTTTGTTGTTCATTAGTTGCAATTATAACACTTAAGCATTCAAGGCAAGCTAGATCCAAGGGGAAGGCTCCATTGTTTTTTGTGTCTAAAAAAAACTTGAACCCCTCTTATTGATGCATCTGGTGCATTAAAAGTTGTCAAAAACATAATAGAGTTGAGAAAGTTATGGCCCCTCAAAGTATAGGGGGTGAAGAACTCAAAAAAACAAGTCACCAAATGCAAAAAAACCAATTCCCAAACACTAACAAAATTCCTTGTATGTTTTTCTATTACTATTAAAGTTCAAAGATGATTTGTAAACCTTCAAGTGGTGTTCCCATAGCACTTTAAATTGTTTAAAATGAATAAAAAATAAGAAAGTAATGAAGTTTGAAACTAGGAGGGGTCCAAAGAAGAAAAAAAGGGGAAAAAATGTGTTTTGTAAGTTGGAAAGCTTGTTTCTCTTTTTGTTATTTTTTCATTACTCATTTTCCTTTGCACTCTCCAAAAATGATTTCTAGAACTTAAGGTAGCATTCCTATAACATTATAAATCACTCAAAATGAAACACATATGATGAAAATATAAATAACTAATGAATATGTAACCTTATTAAGTTATAAATACTTGCATTATAGTCACAACATAGTTGAACAATAATACTTTAGAAGTGGCACACTAATGGCCATACTAATTGTAGCAATGGGAATCATAATCAAAAACTAGTTGCAAATATATCCCATAATGGGTGGTGAAAATGTGGACATGTGGCATGATTACATGTATGTACATTGTACACTAATTGCAACATAATTGTTACTTTAATGACACATTTATAATAGTTTTAAAGTAGTTGCCACATGCAACTACAATGCAATTTTTGAAAAAGTCAAACATGGTTGACTGCATATATATGTACAATGTGTAAAAATTACCATATAGAAAACCCATTTTCAACTCATTTGCAACCATACAACTAATTAATTTTCTGATGTGACAATTTGTATATTAATACACCATATTTTTAAGGGGATAGTTGCACCATAGTTACATTACCTAAGGGATAATTACATAATAGTTGTATATGAGTTTTTTTTTAGTTTTAGTTGCAAGGTAGTGTGGTTTCAGCGGATGCGATTTCTCATAGTGAGCATTCACAAGGGTTGCAAATTACAGTACTTTTTAAAATGGGACAATTGCTAATTACACACTAAAAGGAAAGACGTGTTTGTTTATAATTGGCCCCAAAGATTTGGAAGCTTTTAGGTTTGCACAAATGTTGTGTAAGGGTGCAATCACAGTCTAATCAACCAAAAAGGGCGTTAGATTACAAAAACAAATAATCAAAAATGGATAAATATTTATGTTTTGCCATTTAAAGCCATGAAAATCATGGCAAGTTATTACTTTTTCATTGATATGAATGTCAAGGAATTCAAACAAAAAATCCATTTGATGAAATTTGAAGCTTAAGTTTTGATTTAGGACCTCTAAACATGAACAACAATGCATCGAATAGGAATCAATTTTGCAAAGGATTATCAAAAGGACTCATATAATAAAACACATTTGATGGGAAAAAAATAAAGAGGATATAGACCTATTAACCACATTAAAAAAACACTTAGACCCTAACATATGTCAAATTATAAAACTTTTAAAATTCAAAAAACTTTCTAAAATTGATCCAAAATTTTAAAACTTCAAATGTCCTTTGCCACACATGAATTGGGTAAAATGTACATGATGTGTTAAAAAAAGTTGTAGATTATTATACAAGAAAATATAGAAACCTAGAAAAATAAAAATTGGTTATGATTTGAAATTATTATCATTTTTAAAGACAAAACATTGAATTCACAAGGAATCAAGACCCTTTCAAAACTTCATATTTATTTTAAAATGATGAAAAAAATAATATGTCATGTATTTAGACAATTATAAGCATTTATTATAACAAGTTGCAAAAACAATTGTTCCAAAATTCATTCATATGGAAAAAAAAATTTGGGGAAAAGAACATGCAATCCTTTTTTACAATAATCATGTTAACTCATTGTATTTCATTTGCAATAGTATGTTTTTTCTATGTTGGACAGTTCTTTGGGGAAATAAAAATTCAGAATCAAAGAACCATTGATTCCAATTATTTTTAAAACTTTAAAAAACTAATGGTATTCTATCCAGTTCTTTGATTTTTTTATATTTTTAAGAACCATAGTTTATATGCCAAAACCAGTTCTTTGAAATTTTCAAGAACCAATAGGTAAGTGGGTATATACCTAGGTTGATAACTCATGGGTATCTATCATTCACTTTAAAAACTACCCCCAACACTAATTTTTTCCAATACCTCAAGTTGCACCTCCACATCAACATAAAATAATTCAAAAAATTTCACAAGAGATTTATTGGAGGTGTGAATGTTGTTGAATACTATAGTTTTTTGAAGATACCAAGCGGGTATATAGGCCAAAAGAATATATATCAATAATTGATGGTGTATGTTATGGGATATCTACCACATATTGAATAAATAGTATGTCCATGGGCATATCCAAGTAAAGAATTATGGATTAAAACACAAATAGTTTTCAAGTAGGATATATACCTAAACAATCCCAATTTTATATTCTAATTAGGTCATCCATAATTGCCCTAGGTGTAAACCAAGGGTTAGTTGGTACGCAATTTGGCAAGTTAGAATCACCAATTTGGGTTAGTAAAAACCAAATCAGAACTAGGTCTGATTTTTAGAACCAATTTTTAGACCTGAAATTGAACCAAAACCAAGATTTCGTTTTTTGAAAGACTAGATCTAGGATTTTTGAAACACAAAGGACTAGAAGCTGAGGTTAATTAGAGTTTAGCTAGAAGTTAACTGTTAATTCTTGTCGAGGTTACACAAAACCAAACCAAAACTTGGATTGATTTTTAAAACCACAACCAAGATTTTGTTTTTCTTAAGAACCAAACTAGTAATTAGATTCTAGGTTCCATTTCTTTTGCAAACTATAATTAGAACTATTTTTTTTTAAAAGAACTAAAAGTGGAAGTTCCTCATAAATATCAAGAACTGTCCAACACTGATGTAAACACATTCGATAGGTGAATGAAAGATATAACCTGCTAAACATTAATTCACACAAAAGACAACTTCATTATAATTGAGTTCAATATCCTAGGGAACACAATGGATAATGGTTAATTCATGGGAGCTTGATTCCACACAAGATTATATAATGGTACCAGAATTGTAGCTAACACCTACCTTCCATCTGCTAAAGTAATGAGCATCACCCCTATTATCTTAAGGTTAATTGTAACAAAAAACTAGACTACATATTGTATCAACAATCTTACAATGTGCATAAGGGTAAGTTCATGGTAAGGTGGACCAAAAGTGGTAGGAATTTATGAATTTGAAAATCCATTTCCTTTTTTTTTTTTTTTGAACCCTAAATTGTTTCTTGTAATTAGGTAGAAATAATGCATTGATTCTAAGCGAATTTTTTTCATTAAAACTTTTATTCTTGTAGAGTTCATTAATTAAAACGTACTTGCAAATTTTCAAAATAAATCATGTTTTTTTCAAGATGAAATGGACTTTTGAGAAAATGTGCCTATTTTTCACCAAATAAAATTCCATGGATCATAAAATTCATTAGATATAAACCAAACCATTTCAAGCTTGATTTCATTATTACATTTAAAAATTAAAATCAATTCTTTAAATTTTTTTGAGGTCCATCATGGAACCAAACCAAAGTCGATTCACTTTATTGTTGTTAGCATTACATGCCTTGATTTTCAATTTCAAAAGTCCATAGCTCCTATAATTTTATATATTTTTCATACCAATCAATTTCATTACATAAATATTGAAGTCTATAATTTCAAAATGAGTCATGTTTAACAATTCCACAATGTACAAAACAATATAGTAATTAGAACCACATTTAGATAGTAGAAAAATGGACTATGTTATTCCAAAATTGGGCACCCTACCATGCATCCACCCATAATAACAAAATGATATAAAACCTTTGTTCCATACATAATGTTAAGGCAAATTATTTCAACAAACCTACACTTGTCATGGAACACATTTTAAACAAATCCCATTATTTCTTTATTTGTGTAATGATGGGTTGCTTATGCAATCCAATCAAGGTATTTTAAAACAAAATTAACTACACTCCAAAAAATACCAAAAGTCATGTTCAAATTCCAAATCCCTTTCATGAAAAAAATAAAAACCCATTTGAAATATTGATTCTTTCCAAAAGAATGATATATGATCATGGCCCGAGCCATGGTTACCTATTGTATACAATGCAAAACATTTTACACCAATCATGTCCTTATAGTGTAAATTCACAAATGAATATTTTAAAGTTTAACTACCTATCATTATATGTTGTCCCTATTGAATGTTGTTTGAAAATTAAAATTTAGCTGCATAATTGGGTTTCAAAATTAACTTGAAACTTGGAAATAAATGGGTTGAAATTTAAAACCCCAACAAGTTATAGCAGTAGATTTCAAAAGCCAAGCTCACTAGTTCTTTTACCAACTCCATGTCGACAAAAACCTCAAAATTTTAAAAATAGGCAAGCTAAAAGGGGCATGACCGTAACATAGGCGTTTGAATATTAAGACAATTCATGTAGAACTAAACGTGGTTGTTGGAGTGGATTTGTGCATCTAAGCATTTCACACAATGAGTGTTTTGAACAATATCTTGGCACCCTAGAAGCCAACTCCAACTAGGAGAAAGATCTTGACAAATGTGGATGACATATAATGATTTTTCATTGCTCCTCCCTCCATGTCGTGCAATTTGCACATCACATAATCACATTTAAGACATACATTATATTGAGATTCCATGCTATTGGTAGCAACTCTGAAATGGCATTTTTGTAAGTCAATCACAATGTAAAGTCACAAACATTAGTGATTTGGACACCAATTTGAAGAAATTGGTTGGCATTGACAATATGTGTATTCTATCCAAAGTTTAGTGTTGACATTTTGTGTGCACACCAAGGTTGGCTTGATATCTAGGTGGGTGGATAAAAGCTGTCAATTATGGATAAAAGGAATTAAACCAAAACCTTTATGCAAAGTGAAGAATTGTGTTCAAACTTGAAGTTGGGATCTAGCAAAAATTGAAAATCATCACTAGATTTGTAGTCTAAGAACCATCAGTTTTCAAATTAGAAATATTCGCCTCCACCTTGACACTCGTTGTAAAATATGGGTTTTGGTCATGTTTTAAATTTAAAACTTAAAACCATCATCTTCCCACTAAGCTTTCAACATAACATTTCAACTTTTCAATTTTCCACCCCTTGATTTTTCTTTCTATCCCTATTGACCTTTATACTTTCTTATCCCTCTCTTTTTTCTTCTCTTTTTTATTTCCCTAGTTTGTATTCAAGTTGATTTCAATTGTTGCTTGTGGTGATTTTTGGGCAAAACTTGGAGGTTCTTGTTTAATCATTCTAAGTTTTTGTTGATGATTCCCACAACCTATTAGCAAAGGTTTTAAATGTACTTGTTTGTTTTTTATGTACCTTATTTGCACTTCATGCTTATTGAAATTAATTTGAATTAGACACTTGAACAAAGGCATTGTTAGTTACAAAGGTTTTTGAGTGAAGGCTTGGAGGTTGTTGCTTGTTGTTCTAACCTTTTTGTTCAAGTTTTCATCCAATGTGCTTTGGAGGTACATAGTTGCACTTTCATGTATTTATGCTTTAGTTATTTGTTTTGAATAATAGTTTCAAAGGGTTTGCCGGATCAAAATATGTGGTACCCTTGAATGATGATTCTACTAATTATGAAAAAAAGTTGTTTTGAATGATGATGTTATAACTATCACTATTACATGAAATTAAGGTTTTTAAATTATTTTTAATTGACTTCAGTCATGTTTTTATATTAATAAACATTAAACAAAAATGGTTTGAGTTTTAATAGATTAATTGTCTTTGACACAAACTTGATTAAGTCCATGCTTATTAACATGATTAACTTCGTGCAAACAAAATATGAAAGCCACACCTGTCACTTTGGGTGATTATTTATTCTAAAATATTTTCAAAATATTCTCATTTGTAAGTTGAAAAAAATCATTTAAAAAAAAACTTGAAAAGGCATCACATTATATTATTATGTAAAGATATGTTTAAAAATTCTCCCCCAAAATATGTTATGTTTACAAAATCTCCCCAAAAATAAAAGTTTTTACAATGCTTAGAAACATAGGTTATAATCCTTCATGAATTCTTAAAAATATTTTATCCTCATGAAATTCATTCCAAATCATAGTACATTTTTCCATAATATATGGGCAACATATTTGGGCAAATAAATTAACCATTTTCAACATTAGAATACTTTTTGACCCAAAAAAGATGAAAAAAAATCAGCCATTACATGTGTTTTGGCTCCTATAGTTGTAATTACACCTAATTATTATTTGATGCAATCATTATTTTTTTGATGAATTTTTGCACTTGGTGACAAAAGAAGGTGCTTGTGATAAGTACAAAGATTGTTTTTGGGAAAAAGTGGTTTTTTATTACCACATTATGAGAAAAAAACTTTTTGAAATCACAATGTTTAAACTTTAAGTTTTAGCATGTCACTAAATTGTAACATGAAACCTAAATTTTTCTATTGAGTTCTCTTATGTGCAAATTTGGTTAACTACTCTTGTGGATGGTCACAAACCCACCCATTTCACAAATTTGATATGGTGAAGTTAATTTGTTTCAAATTATTATTAACTATTGATGGGTCTAATTATAACACATTAGACCCATGACTTGGAACTTTTTCACCTTCTTCAATCATACCATTCATAGGTCCTAAATGACATTGCCTTAAACCTACAATTTTAAGGTTCTTTTATCTTTTTCTTCAATTGATATGTAGGACAAATCATGAAACCTATGATTAATGTGTGTTTATTTATTTAAAAATATTAATTATCACCACATCATCATGACTATTTTTAATCCTTTACTATTCAATCACCACCTCACCTAATGATAGGAAATGTTATCACAAAATATACAAATGCAAATATATTTTGAATTCCACATGTCATTATGAATGTTGGGTGGGTGTCATGTCATTTTTAAAAAATAATTGTTGAATCTAATTTTCACAAAAGGCTTTCAAAGTATCTTGTTAATTCTTTCTTGGGAAAACCATTTAAAAATTCCAAGACAAGGGCAAGGTATCAATTTTTTTTTAAAAACTTATCAATTGGTTTTCAAATTGCCAATTTGATAAATTTTTTGATAATCATCAGTTGTTAAAAGCAATTTTCACAAGCCGGTTAAAAGTTTCTTTCATCATAGAATTCATTGTCATATTTATGTCATAATGGCCATGTAATGAATGGTGTGATGTAGTGATTTTTTGGGGCAATTGGGTGAAAATGAAATATTTTGTCACAAATTCTGGGTTTTTAGAAAACATTTCACTAAAAAGTGACTAAATTTATTTTTTTGAGGAAGGTGTCACCACATTTGTCTACTAGCTACATTTTTAAAAATTCCTTCAAATAAAATTTCCAACTAAATCAAAGTTTGTTTTAGGGATGTTCACCACCTTGGTTCAATTAAAAAATTGTGGGTGTATTATCTTGGTTCACTCTAGCTAAAATAAATGGGATTTAGGGGTTATTTACATTAAAGGGCTTGGGCCATGGTCTATAGAACCTCATGGTACCCTAGGTTTTGGATGGGACCATGGGAAAGCCCATGGACCATGGTTCAACTAAGGCCTTTGTTCATACTGTAAACCCAATTTGGACTAAAAGAAGGGACCATGTGCATTTTTTAAAAGTATTTTGTTTAAAAAAAAATTGGAAATGTGGCTACCCTAATGTTTTATTCATCTCTTCTTTTCTCTCCCATTCTAGGTTTCCTTTTTGGTTTCCATCTTTGACATTCTATCTTTTTTGTTTGTTTTTGTCCTCTTTTGCACCTTTCATAAACAATCACACATCATGGATGAAAGAAATAAATGAATATGTGTTATGATGTCAATTCAACAAGTGTTAAACATTCAAACCTTGGTTTTAGGCTATTAAGTCGAGAAGTATGCATTGTTTGTAGTCATGTGAATTCATGTAGAAGAAAAAATGAATTGCTTGGGATTTTGAAAGGCAACATGGATTTGCACAAAAAACATGTTTTTGTTTGGTTTTTACACAAAAAACATGTTCAAGCAAGGACTAGGGTTTTTCATAGTACATTTCAATACCTTTGTGAGAAATTGGGTCAACATTTGATAAAACAACATACATTTATGAAAAATTCAATTTCAATGAAAAATAGGTTCCATGTTTTTGTATGGGGAACTTCCAAAACTTCCCCCAATTATTGTTATTTTAATTTTTTGTAAATGATTTTTTTATGATTTTGTTTAGGCTTTAAGGGAACAATTTTGTTGGGAGGGGGCAAGGGGTGCCACCAAAAAGTCCATACCATTTTTCTTTCCAAAAAGAAGGGAAAAAATGATCCCATTTTATAGTGGGGTGCAATCTTTAACCAAGATCTTGTGGAATCAAATATTCTAAAATTTCAGCATGTATTTAGAATCCAAAAGCTACAAAAATCATTCTTAGATCACTAGAGTAGTCACTTATAACTTCAAATTGCTTTTGTACACCAACTTAAATTTCCAAAAACATTAACTTAAAGATTGGTAAACCATTGTAATACTTCTATATACCTTTGTAATTTACTTTTATAAACGAACTCACATTTTTTTGGAATTGTAAAATAAATGTTATATAGACCTTGAATAGATTGTTTCCAATGCTCCAAATTACCATTGCATATATAAACAAAGACTTCCAAGAACATTAAAATAGATTAACAAAATTTTAAATCCATTTCCAAAAGCCAAACTTGTTTTTGTAAACCTTTAAGGATTTCCACTTGGACATTAAATTATAAGGCCTACAAAATGAAATTAAAACCCCAAGCCATGGGTAGACCTTTAAAAAACAAATCTCAACAAAGTTGCAAAAAATGATTTTTACTGAAAAAAGTTCAATTGCACACATTCTACAATTAAACAAGCTTAAACTTTAGTAAAGATCTTACAAACAAATATTCTAAAATTTAAACTTTGAACTCAATGTCCAAAAGTTCCAAAAGTCATATGGGCATATTCACAATCAAGGTACCCAAAAGGACGGTTTAACAAAAAAAAAACTACAAAAGACCATTTCAAATTTTTATTACATTTACTATTTCATGATTATAATGCACTAATATATGACTACAATTAAAATGGGGTTCAACCACGCTGTAAGGAGCCACACTTGCCTGTTTTTTTCATTTTCTTAAAGAATTTTTTTTAATACATCTTTCAAAAAAAAAATTTAAAACCTTAAATTATTTTGATACTATTATGTTAAGGTGTATATTAAAAAAATCCCAAAATATGTCATAAAAACATATTTTCAAATTGTGCTTTCAGTGTCAAAACTACTTTTAAACAATGGTTACAACTTTTTAAAAGTGTAAATTGCATATTCTTTATTCATTAGACTAATTCCAATTTTTTATGATATGTACATAATGTATTCAAAATAACATTTTATTAAAAATGTATATTTTATAATTTTATAATTTTTTCTACAATCCAAAATTCAAAAAATTAAAATAGTGGTTATAACTGCTAATGGTACATGTTAGTATGATTTCATCCAATGATGTCATGTTAATCTCATAAAAAAATCCAAGAATAGATTAGATATAATATAGATCTCCTTTTCAATCCTTTTAAATAATTTAAATCCTTGTTTTAATTATAATTTTCATTTTAAAATAATCAAAAAAAATGTATTAAACAATGCAATTAACATCAAAAAAATTCATAGATAAGTAATGCTTGCATTTATGTTTTGCAATGTTCATATAATGCATTTGATTAAATAATATACGATATGAATACATTCACAGTTGGGGTACACAAAAGAAATGTTTAACCCTAAAATCACTTTTAAGACACAAGAAGAAATCTTATCCTTTTTCAGGTCCACATGTTTTGAATATTGTCCGATTTTATTACATTTCAATTACATTTAGCCATCTTAAGTTTGCAAATGCTTTGTTGCACTAATTAATGGTCAATGTTGTTCATAGTTGTTACAATTATTTTGTTGTTCATTTATGAATATAATTTGAACCCTATTTTATTTTTTAATAACTTTAAATTGTTAATGTGGAAATTGAAGTAACTTTTAACTTTATTTATACAATGCATTATAATGGATTAGTGATTTTTTTGACATCTCTTCAACTATCAACATGGTACGTGAGTTCAACCATCAACTTTTAACATGTTGAAACCACTACTAATGAATTACATTTTACACTTACCATAATCTATTAAAACACATGTAATAATTTAAAACCCCACATTTATATTATAATGAATTAGTGATTTCTTTCACATCTCTTCAATTATCAACATGTTTACATGAGTTAAAAATCATCCACTTTGAACTTATTAGAATCATTACTCAAATGTTGCATATTACACTTATTAGTATGCATTTGTGTGTTGCATATTACATTTATTAATATATATTGGAACACACATAACAATTTAATATTTCACATTTATATTTGAATTTTTTCACGTATCTTGAATTATCACCAATTGCACATGAATTGAATTATTCACTTTGAATGTGTTAAATCCATTATTCACAAAATGGTAGAAATCACCACACAAAACAAATTCAGTTACATCATTAATATTTATTTTAACATTTTCAAACAAATTGGATAAGTTTACAGTGATTTCAAATATTGAGCTTAAAAATTAATTATATTAATATTTTTCTTTTTCTTTCAAGTTTTTTATCTCAAAATTTTGGTAATTTTTCTTCTTCTTTACATTTTCCCTTGAATTTTCACTATTTTTTAAAAAACAATTCCGAACAAGAATTGCCAAGTTTAAAAAATTCAAAACAAAAAAAAAACACATTGGTTGGAGGGGAAGGGGTTTAATCCAACTCTTTAATGCAAAAATTTCACCAAATTATGTTACTTTTACTTCTACAAAGGAAACAAATATTATATATATATATATATATATATAATTAGTTAATTAATTTTTATTTTATTTATCCCTTCTATGACTAACTTTTCCAAAATATTCACAAATGGTCACTTTAAGTCCACCAACATCAAAACTTTAATGTTTAGAAGTCCCATTGAATTCAACATTATGATTCTAGAATCACCTTCCTTTCCACAAAATTCACAAAATCTTGGACCAAAAGTTCAATACAACACCTCTAAAATTCATATTAAGTCCATTAATAACAACAACATACATGTCTTAAATGTTTTTCTAAACATACCTTATGTGAACATACTAATATTAAACCCATCAATCCACTACAGTAATAATAATTGTGGCAGTAATCAAAACATTAGACCTTTGTTCCCTTATTAACAAAGTCCACCAAAAAGATGGCATTGAAATCAATAAGTTTTTGACATTCCATTGCTAAAGATGTGTTATGATGATGAAGACCTAAAACACGTGCATTATGTTTCAAACACAAACATTTTTCATTAAAGCTTACAATGTCTATTAATAAAACATGTTTAATGGCCAATTTTGTAAATGTACATGTATTTTTCACTACAACCAACATGTTGACAAACCGAGTAGGGTGAAAGCATGATAAAATAACCCAAAAATTAGCTCTATTATGCAGAAATTAAGGGTCTCCAAATAAAAAGTACAAGTAGATGAATTTGTGAAAATAATATCAATTTTTTTGGGTACATTCTTTCTTAACTAATGTTGGCATTGGTTTCAAAAGCAACATTTATATAATTGTGTTTTCAAATGCACTTGCAACTACTTGAATTGGACCTTTAATTTTTGGTAGTTTGAAAAATAGATTTCAAATACTTAAAAATATATGAATTTTTTTTTGCAAAATAATTTTTTATTTTACCACGGCCTTCAATATTGATGTGGTGAACATTCTAATATATATATATTTTTTCAATGGAATTTTTTTCATAAGTAAATTGATCCCTAACCCTCAAAAACTAACACAATTTTTCGGATACATTTCGGGTACTTTTCCAAGTCCAAATAGTATGGTACAAAGTTTTTTGAAAAGTAAAAGGGAGGATAGGGGGGCCAATGAGAAAATCTAGAGGTTCCATTTGATTTGAAATGGGAGAAGGGTCCAAATTCTTTAAAGAATACCAAAACATTGTCACAATGTCACCCTTTTCTGTAATCATTTACTAACATAACCCTGGCCTTGGGCTCGCAACCAAGGCAAGGGCTTGCAAGGTTGCGGGCCAAGAGGGAAGTTCGGGAGTGAAGGAAAGCGTGAGGGAATGAACCCTCACACTCCCAAAGGAGCTTCCACTTTGGGAGTTGGAGTTTCGGTGAACTCTTGAATGTTTAAAGAGCAATTGCAAGGGTCAAAACCCAATGGCTCGAGGAGTTTTTTATACCATTGGAAAGCTATTGAAACGTAGATGTCTAAAATGGGTTCGTATGACCCATTTGGACATCTGAAACACAAGTTATGGCCAAAAGAAGGGCCGGGAGTCAAATTTTGCCAATTTAGGGACCCTAACCCTTAAACCTTTTTTACTAACATAGTAAGGAACATTGGATTGGCAAATAATGGACCATTTGACTAGTCAAATTATTTGAATAATTTAATCTACTAAAAAATGTTTCACTATGAACATCATTTTTGGATTCGTAAATAAGCATGGTAAATAGGCATGGATTCACGGATAGGCATAGTTCCCTTTCTCTACAACTCAATGGATTGAGCTTCTCTTTGTGATTATTGGTTATATTATCAATACATTTTTATTATTTTTATTTAATGTATCACCTAGCAATGGAATAATAAATTGTTGTGTTTTTGTGTTTGATGAGGTGTAATTTTGTTCATCATAAATAATTTTGTGTACAATGTTTTTCATAGTCATGATTAATGATCTTTGTTATTACACCTAAACCCTAATCCCTAGTGGCCATTAGGCATCTATTTTACCATTTCATGGCATTGACTCCAACTTTATTATGAATTTTCTTACTTTTGGGTTCTTTTGTGTTGGATGTGGCATATTTTAAAGCAATGTTTTGATCATTAAAAAATAATGTGTGGCATTAACGTGGTATTAAGGAATTTGTTTATTGTAGAATTTTGTGTGTATATTCTTAGATACTAACTATCAATTTTTTTTGGGACATTAACCCTAATCCCTGGTGGCCACTAGGCAAAGTTCATACCATCCACCAAGTTGGGTAAAATCCTAAATTAATTAAATATGTGTTTTGAATACCTTGATGTACCTCTAATACAAACATTTAAAATATATTTTATGTAGCATTAAGATCTAATTTGAGGTCTACAAATTCACACTTTATATGGATAGTGAATTGGTAATATTTTATTAATGACCAAAGGGTCCAACCACACTATTAGGAGCCACGTGTGCCCCTTTAGACCATTGTTTTTTTGAAGAATATTCTTTAAATCTTTTTAATACTTCTTTCAAAAAAAAACATTTAAAATCTTTAAAGTTTTCTTAATACTATTATGTTAAGGTGTATATTAAAAAATCCCAACATATGTCATAAAAAAAATTTTCAAATTGTGCTTGTAATGTCAAAACTGCTTTTAGGTAGTTTTTAAATAGTGGTTACAAAGCCTTAAAAGTCCTTACATATTTTTCACTCATTAGATTGATTCCAAATTTTATGATATGTATATAATGTATTCACAATAACATTTATAAAAAACTTATTTTGTTTATTATTATTTATTCATTTTTACAATCTAAAGTTCAAATAATTAAGCAATGGTTATAATTGCTAATGGTACATGTTAGTATGACTACACCCCAAATAGTGGCACCATAATGGCCATCCAATTGTAAAATAATGCCAATGTTGTGGCCCCATAGTGGCACATATGTAATAACTAATGGCATCCAAGTGGCCACATAATGGCAGAATTGGGACACAATAGTGGGCAACTAATAATACAATATTAGCCACTTAGTGGTAACATAGTGGTCAACCAACTTCACGAAAAAACTTCATAATTGAAAACTAGTTACAAAACTTGTACCCCATGGATGATGGGAATGTGGACACATGGCATAATCGCATGTATGAAAGTACTACACTAATTGTAGAAAAATTGCTCAATGTGTAGCTCATTTTTATCAATCCTAATTTAGTTGCATGTTACAACTACAATGTAACTTTTCAAAAAATTAAATGTAGTTAACTACATGTGTAAATATAATGCATATAAATTACTATATATGAAACACATTTAAAAGTAAGGTGCAACTACCAAACAACTCTCTTATTTTTTGATGTGGAAAATTTATATATTAAATCACCGTATTTGTAAAGTGTAGTTGCATAGGAATTGCACTTTAAAAGATGTAGTTGCAACATAATTGTACTTGAGTGGTTTTTGAGCTCTAGCTGTAGGGTAATGTGACGCACTCCCAACTCCTCAAAGGGCTCAAATGTGAGCCCAAGTAGGAAAACATCGGAAGAAGGAGGAGTCGGAGCATGCTCCCTAGCGCATAACACTTTGAGGGGTAGAGGGGCATGTTGGAGCTCCGGGATGGGACTAAGAAGAGTTGACAAGCTTCACTCACTCACACGGGCCTGCACACAACCCACACAAAGAGGTTAGTGCATAGTTGGAGCACCCTTGGTGCTAGGACGAGCCACGGGCAACACGGACACACAAGACTCACCACGGCCTGGACTTGGGGGAAACCACCACCTTCCCCCTTATAGTATACTTTGCAGCTCTCCACAAAGGCTACATCCAAATGGCTCTTTTTCCCAGGACTCCGGAGTGGGAGTCCCGAAATCGCACCAAATGGGACTCCCGCGACTTTGGAGCCCCATAACTTTGCGATCAGACCTCGGATCGCGATGTGGTCCAAAGAAAAGTTGTAGATGTCGTCGAGAGCTTTCCAACGATATGTGGCACGCCCCCTGTAGCTACGTAAATCAGGTCAATTCTCGACTTTTTGTGGTCGGGAGTCAAACTGGCAGTTCGACTCCCGGCCCTTCTTTTGGCCATAACTTGTGTTTCAGATGTCCATTTTAGACATCTACGCTTCAAGAGCTTTTCCAACGATATAAAGAACGCCACAAAACATTGAGGTTTGACCCCTGCAATCGCTCCCTGAAGTTTCGAGAGTCCACCGGAACTCCATCTCCCAAAGTGGGAGTTGCCTTGGGAGTGTGAGGGTTCACTCCCTCATACTCCCTCACACTTTCTAACACTCCCGGGAGTATGTGATGTGACTCCCGAGCTTCTTCTTGCCTTAACTCCCGGGCTTCCTTGCAATGCCTTTGCCTTGACTCCCGGGCTTCCTTCCTCTTGGCCCACAACCTTGCAACCCCTTTGCCTTGGTCGCGAGCCCAAAGCTAGGGTTGCGACATAATGTGGTCTCTACAGACACGATTTTTGATAATGGTACATTCTAGAAGATAGGTGGGTGGATAGGTAAGTAAACAAGTAGGTAAGGAAGTAGGTGGGTGGGTAGATAATTAAATAGGTAGATAATAATTAATAGGTGGGTGGGCAGGTGGGTAGGTAAGTAGGTTGTAATAGGTAGGTAGGCAAATAAATTTGAAGGTTGGTAAATATTATGAAGGTTCTAGATAATTATAAGTAGCTAGGTTGTAGGCCTAAGGTGGTATGTAGGTAGTACCTAAAGGAAGTTACTTAGGTCAATATGAAGGTAGGTAGGTAGGTAGGTATAAGTAAATGGGTAAGGAGGAAGGTATCTAAAGGAGGTTATGTAAGTCAATATGTTAGTGCATGGTAAGGTGGACCACTTTTGGAGTACCTACTTATAGTAACTAGAGGAGGTTACCTAGGTCAATATGTAGGTCAACATGTTGTTCCAAAAGTGGTCCACCCTACCATGCATTGACCCCATCTTTTAATGTGTTGCTTCCATTTGAACTTAAACTAAAATCAAACATATAATATTCAAACAACATATTCTTTTCATATCATGCCATGGGGTTGGTAGTAGGTCATTCTTGGGGGAGCTTTCTATTAATGTAAATGTACACCAAATTTTCAACCCCCTTTGTTATCAATCAGTTTCACACTTTATTATAGACAAATGAATATGAACTTTAATTTCAATCACACGATGATGTGGAAGGGTGAAAGCACATTATGGTGACACCTTTTTGGGCACTATTAGGTTTAGTAATATAGTATAATATGTAGTATAATTGTTCCAAAAGTATGGTATATTTCATTTTTGGTATCAATTTTGGTTTCTGGGCCTTACAATTATTGTTTTTATGAAAATAATGTTATGTAATATTATTTTTAAAATAATAACAAATCTCATTATCTATATTGAAGGATCCATGGGTATATTTATAATATACAATGGTATAATAAAACCATTGTTTCGTTTTGACTACACTGACTTTAAGGCTTGATTAATCATAAAAATAATCAATTTTAATGAAATTTAAAATATGGCCCATCTAGCCATGCTTGTCATCTTCTATGTGAATGTGATTATTTGTCAAAATTTCAATTTACCACATATTTGTTGAAAAAAATAATTTTTTGAAATGAAAATTTTCAAATTAATCACATGGTATCCAAACATGGTTCAATATACATTCAACTTTCATAAAGATTAAAAATCATTTAAATTACTTTTGGAATATATTTTTGTTTTTTGAGTACACAAGTGCATTACATTTGTTTCCACAAACATATTCCAATTTCCCATTTCATAAAGTGAAATGAAATAATTTTTTTAAAAATATTTTTCCTAGGTTATATTTTAATATAATATGTAAAAAATTGTGAATTTTTTTCAAAATTTTGAGGTTTTGAAATCACTCAAACATGCACATCCTTGGAAAGTAGTACAATGTGACACCCCAAAAGGGGTCATTGTAACGTGTTTTCACTCAGAACAAACTTGCACCAAGATGCAATGGGTGATGGGTGAAACTTGCATCCACTAGTTCTAATAAGATCCCACCATTCATGTGAAGCAATTGAAGTCATTTGCTTGGGGGCTTCATGTTAAAAGAAAGGCCCTTGACTTTCAACAAAACGAATAAAACTTGGTCTTAGGCTTTCAAGCTATTAATGATTTTTTGAAACATGCAATTTTGCACTTCCTTCAAATCTACATCATCATGGAGGCAAGCTTCACCCAAATATAAATATAGATTGAAAAGGGACCATGCATAATGTAGGTTAATTACATATCAACATCCTCCATTGATGGTAAAATTGATTTAAAACTTCCATTATGCATGCAAGGTTTGATGGTAATGAACATCATTGATCTTAGAATGATAATACATGTCATTTCAATGTCTTCATGACAAGTCATGCCCTCCCCATGATGGGTTATTTGCCATTGAATGCCTTCAATGCCATTAAGACTATTTCCACCATGCGCACAAAGTTGACACAAGTATCCCAAAACATGTCCTTCATTATGTAAGCTTGAACATGTTTGGCCTTAGTGAGGGACTCGTGACAATGGGTGCCACACCATGTGTTGACAAATTAAATTGTCCATTTTGGACTCATAACAATTTGCTCAATATCAATTCCCAACTTGAACAATTGTTCCATCATTAGAAAATTGATTACAAATCATGTTTCATTGGGGTTTTGAAACACTAAGTTGGTTTCATAATTATGAAAGATTGCTAATGGCACATGGTACATTGCCATATGAAAGAAACAATAGCTTTCATTTTTTCCACAATTCATTTTACCCATGTTTCTTTCCCCCAATCTTCTAATAGCAAATCCAAACAATGAGTAGCACAATGTGGAATGGTATGATGGGGGTTTATGATAGGTTCAAGATCAAAGGTTGTTTTCATAACTTCTACAAATACCAAGTGTTGCACAACATTGAAAGGGATGTTCATTTCATTAAAAAAAAATCTCCCACTACTTGTCAAACTCTTATTTTTTGGTTGAGTTCAAACCCTCCAAGGTGAAAACAAAATAAAAGGAACTAGGGGCACTAAGGTAAAATTCCGTTTTCAAGGCCTACATATGATACATGTCATTTTTGTGTTAGTTTATAATATAAAAGTTTGTATTTTGGATACCCAATTTAACACTACATGTTAGATATAAATGTGTTTTGACTACAAATTGATTTTATATCATATATATTATGCATTCGTGCCCTTTATCACATAGATATGAATAACTTTTGTTAAAGCCACATTTTTTAAATTCATGATTTTTAAGGTGAAAAACATGTTTGAACCAAATGTGGTCAAATTGGTTATAATTTTTTTTTATCAATTCAAGTCCTTTTGCATTTCTAATCATCAATGTTTAAATCCTCTTCAATTTTCAAAAGGAATGGTGCACATTTTGTTTTTAAAAAAATGTTTGAAAAAAATAAGGACTTTCCACTCTTGAGGTTTAAACGCTTTGAACATGCAAATTTTTTTAAAAATTTGTGTCAAGCTTTAACAAAGTAAACTTTGTAGTTAATGAAAAATATTCCAAAAAACTTTATGATAATCCAAACTATTATGCTTCCCTTATGATCTTTAAAACATACTCTTACATACTCTTATTCTTGGTCAACTCATGCATTTGGCCCCTGATTTAAAACAATATGTGGTTTCCACAGTATTTTCTAATAGCCAACCAACCCTTTTTCAAGATCCACCTTCTGATGTAGGTTCAATCACCATAGATCTTCACATGGCAATAATTTAGGTGCATGTGGGGAAAAACATAATGGAGGATGTTTTGTTCGATGGGGGTTTTGGGTGTCAACATTATCATTGAGGATTTGAGGAAAAATTTAAGATTACCTATCAAAACTTGCACCTTATACCTTTAGGATGGCAGACCAAACCCTAACCAAACTAATAGGACTCATATGAGATATGAAAATCCATGTACATGGTATATCATATGTTGTCACCCTCATAGTGATGAAAAACAACATATTGGATGTTAGTTACTCCATGTTATTGGGTTGTCCTTAACTACAAAATGTTAAGCTTACGCATGTCTAGGGGAATAACCTCATCAGCATTGAAGGTAATGGCATTATACGTACCATAGTTGTAACAACACATTTGGATAGTAATACCAAATGTCCATAAGTCTTGTTCTGTTACGATTTTGTTAATGGAGTCATTGACAAAGAAGAAGATGTGTTGTTGGTGACATAACCAAATTTGTTCACAATCGGCACAATTACCTTACTAGGGTTGGAAATCTTGGCAATTGTGGTGGTTGATACAAAAATAGGTACCAAGGAACCAATTTTTTATTTCCCTCACACATTGAAAGAAATTTCAATAAACATTATGTTAGCACAAATCAAAGTGCATTACATGAAGATAACAAAGTGGAATCTACCAAAGGAGGTCCAAATTTACCCTCTTAATTTGGGTATTCATGAAGAACCCCAATTGGGGAAATTGAACGCTAATTTGGACTCTTCTATGGTAAATGTAACAAAACAACTATTGAAAGACTACAATGATGTCTTTGCATGGATGTACAAGGATCTAAAAGGCATCCCATCTCATTTAATGCAACACCAAATTGAGCTGGATACTAACATTCTTGCATCACATCAAGCACAATATCAGATGAATCCAAATTATGTTGTAGTGGTGAAACATGATTTAGACAAGCTTCTAGTTGTAGGATTCATTGCTCTAATAAAAGAAACCACAAGTGGCTTTCTCGCATTGTGGTGGTAGCAAAAAGGAATGGGAAGTTCAAAATTTGCATGGATTTCAAGAAATTAAACGGTACCACAGAATAGGATCCCTATCCTTTACTTCTTATCACTACTACAAATCATGGTTTTCTAAACCGTTCAGATTGACTATAATGACCAACTTGATTAAAAACAATGTGCATTTTGACTAGAGGCCCACCACATGAATGACACATATAACTTTTGACTATTCATGTTGACTAAAGTGACCCAATTGACCATGTGTCAAATAAAACATCTAGTCAAGTTTGACTAAAATTGGTATAACCTTGGTCAAGATGGTTGCATGCCCTATCAAAATGCACATGGGGTTACTTACACTATAGTAATGTGGTGGACAATTTGTTAGGTTTTATTTGCCCAATATCATCATCATATAATACAAGTTGAAATCTAATTAAACATTATTTGGTTTACATGTGAGTGTGTTTAGTTGGTTTTTCCTTGCAAAACTTGTGTTTGCAAATTATTTGAATTTTCAATAGCAAAAACCACTAAATCAACATCTTTCACAGCTTAGGTTTGAAAAATGTGACATAAATTCCATTTTATTTAACTCAACATGGCCTTTCCAAGAACATCAATTAAGTATGCCCCAAATTCCAACATGACTTTTAGGTTTCATTTATTTTTTAAAATGAAAAAATGGTATCAATAATTAATAACTTACATAATGAATACAAGAAAAAAATGAAAATTTGGTAGCTCAAAATTTTGGTAGTGCAAAATTAACAATATTCAAGAATGGAACTACCATGCATTTTCAACCATCCATTGGAGCATTATGTTTTTTTGTCGAAAAATTTTCCAATGAAAAAGAACGCAAAAACGGTATCCAAGGATCGATACTGTGTTTCAACAACAACACATTTTTTGAATCCAACGAAAAGGTGCAACGTGTAAAGCAAATCAATATTTGAAAATCGATGCCATGTTTTGCAAACAATGTGTTTCTTTCTAGAATCAATTTGGTTGGCCCACTAAGTATAAATGTGGGACCCTCTCCCCCATTTCACCCTTTGCATTTTCTTTTTTTTCATTCTTCTCGTGTCATTCGTAGAGTGTAAATTCGATAAATACACCAGGAAGATAATGTTCAAAAAAATGAGAAGAGGAGTCAGTAAAGAAGAGGTGGAAATGTTAAGATGATAGGAGAAATAGAGGCAAAGAAGAGCTATAGAATAAACAAAGGTAGAAGGTGGAATTGAAATGCAAATAAGATAAAAAAAAGAAAAAAAAAAAAAGGATGGTAGTGAATTTGTTTGGCAGAAGTAGAATTTTATTTAGTCAAATGGACAAATTTTAATGTTGGGTAGTTAGCCAAGATGTAGTGTGGGCTTGTACAATCAAGCTTTTTGGTTTAACAACCTTGAAACTTTTTCCCATCCAACATTTGGTCAAGGAGTTTTTATATAGTCTATAATTCGGTTCAACGTAAAATAAATATAATCTATTGTGCAACAAATTTGCGTTTTCATTATCAAAGATCTCGTTGCCAAGATGTTGTGTTTGTCACAAACTGAAATCACAAAGCCACCTGTGATGAGGTATGCAAAAATGATGAACTTGTGCATCCAAATGGTGCCACTCAATGCGGTGGTGCAGAAAGAAGGTTGGAAAGTTTCCTAATTAAAGAGCAAATATGTTGTTCGACTTTCGATTTTGATTCAAGCAATCTAGCTCAAGGGGAGTTAGGGGACATACATCAACAAAAATTTCATGCTTCTAATAGCCCTTGCCAAACTTGGAAATTGATGAATTAAGCTCAAATTTATTTCAATAATTTGTACTTTAGGCTGCAAGACTTGTCTACAACAACCAAATCGAAATAAAAGACATTGGGAAGGACACAAAATTTGGTGTAACCTAGGTCGTCAATATCATCCTATGCAATGGTTTTCAATGAACCCCACTATTCAAGTACTGAAATTTGATGATGAAGATGAAAACAATGATATATAGTTCTTTAGTAGAGCCAAATACAAACACAAAGGTGAAGGGCTCAAAAGTGTCTTCTCAGGCCAAGTGCATCGATCTTGACATTCTCCCCCAAACGTAGCATGAAGTTGGCCAACCTAGCTAATAACAATTTTTCGATTTTGCACCGAAAAAGGGCATATTATCCACCATGGGCAGTTTGTATGTGGGACATTTGTGATAGCGACCTCCTACACCATCATCAAAAAAGAGGATGCATGTTGAATAGTCCTTTTCTTGAGAGCCAAGCCCAAATAGACAAGATAAAACTCAAAGTTTGAGTCCAAACACACCTCTGAATTTTTCACTTGTTCAACATGTTCTTACATTTTTTAGTACCTTGCCTTCCCAAACCATGTTTATGTCCCAAAAGCTACATGATAGGCTGTAGGGTGAAGATATTCTGATTGATCGCATATTGGATATTCCATTGGAATTATTTTGTGGTGGAACCTAAAAAAGATTTCCTTAAGATGCGAAGGCCTCATTTTTGGTGTGCCTCTTTACCATTCCAAGTTCAATTAGCATGAGGCCTAGACTAGAAAGGGAATTTCTTCTTGGTAGTCATCTTTAGAAGGGTTGGAGGACCACTTGCATGTTTCTGGTATGTATGTGTAAAGGATCAGCACATTGAGGCAGGCCTTTGAAGTAGTAACTACCGAAAGGGATGCTACTCTAGAGGATGCCATTGAGGCCAAAATCGAATTACGCCAAGCACAAACGCAGGCTAGGCAAGATGCCTTGTTGATCCCTAAGCATTAGAATATGCCAACTCCAATTTTTCGTGCATTTATCCCAATTTTACTTTACCCCAATTTATCATTCCTTCTCCAAATAGGACACAAAATGAACTTGATCTGGGACAATCAATATGGGAGGATTAAAAGAAGGAGCTAGAACCACAATGGAGGTGGATTCCGGCATTGTATTGTGGCAACCAAAAATATTCAAGTTGCACTAGAAACCATTGAGGTCACCATAGAAACGATGTAGCCTTTAAAATTGGCTACAATCCTAGAATCAAAAGAGATTATTGAAAACCCCTTATAGGAAGACATAATCAAAATTGCTCCCATGGTAGAGTAAATACTTTTTGTAGAGTTTAAAATAAAATTTCTTTGATCCCAAGGACGTGATATTAATTAAAATGGAGGATAATGTTAAAGCTAGAAAGTTTTCTAGGCCAATTTTGTGGACTTGGACTTTTGGAACTGAAATCTTATTGTAACCAATTTTATTTTAACACCGAAATTTGTAAATAACCAAATTGAAAAGGTTCTTCTTACGTTAGATGTTTCTTTATAGAACCAAATATTTAGTTATAACTCTTAGTTTTAGTTCTACATTCTAGATGTATGATAAAATTGGGTAATTAGTAGTTTAGGAGGTTTTCTAGGGATTCTTTTTTTAAAAAATTCTTAAAATCCCCATCATTTTATAATGGCCTTGAAGCCTTCTCATGGGGAATGTCGATGGATCGTTTTTAGAAAAAAGATGTAATTTTTTGCATTCTAAAGCTTTTAAAGTGAAAGTGAGTTGTTTTTGCTCCAAAAGTAAATTTTTATATGTTTTTGTTGAAGTTGTCTTTTCTACTTTTTGTTTTGTTTGCCAGCTTTGGAGATGTTATAGAATGATTCATTACAAGTTTTTTGTTTTGCTTAAAAGACATTGGTAGGTTATTTGCCTAATGTTTTTCTTATGTTTTAATGTGATTATTTGTCATTAACAACAAACAGACTTGGGGATTTCATGTTTGTATCAATTTTCAACTATTGAAGTATTTAAAACATTCGAGAATTCACTAGGTGGGCCTACCATGTTGTCTTGTGGACCCCTTCCACTTGAGACATCGTAATATATTCTTCCTCCGTTGAAAGGTTTGACATTTCAATGGCCACATTATCTATTGATCCATTAAAGGCTGGTACAAACATGTTATATAATGGTTAAAGGACAATTCCCCCACACTACCAAATAATGCCTTCATTTGTGCCTGTGCTTTCAAACAAATCACAACACCAATTTGTCCACTACCATCATGTCAATAGCTCAAATGGAAGAACATTTTGTCATTGTGGTACAAGATGATAATGTTACAAAACTTAGTTTCCACCTTGCCTGGCTTGTAAAAGGTCATCAAATACCATGGATCCCACACATTTCGCCTACTTTCCATTGAAAAAAATAAGAACAATATATTTGATGAAGGGATTAATATATAATAATATTGTTAGCCTCCACCTTGAAGGTTAGACAATGAAATTTAGCACCAATTGCAAATGCAATATGGCGATTTAAAACTTGAAACACCCATAAAAAGGTTTCACCCTTCCTTCCCAAGGTATATGGCAATCATTGTTTGTTAAACAACACAAAGTCCACATGCCTCAAAGGCAATAGTGAATGCATGTTCCAATTTTATCCAACACAATTAGGTGAAAACACACTACAACGAGGCCACTTTTAACAAGAAAATGTACTTTTTCTTAATACATTTTGTATTGTTTTGGGGGTAATGTTTTTGGGATTTCATCTAATGTTTTAATAAACATGTGTAAAATGGATTTTGATACAAAGGCCTCCAACATAATTCTTGTTAATATCTTTGGAATGAAAGTAAATTTTCAACAAATGTTTTTCAACAAAATTATGCTTATTTGATTAAAAAACATCATTTAGATTTTTTTGTGAAATCACATGAGTGGAACTTTTCATATGAAATTGAAATGGTACAATCAACTCATATTGAATATATGATTAAATACTTCATCAAATGTTGTAATTATTTGAATCATAGTATAATACTTTGCAATATAATATATTGGTACATGTATTAAGTTTTTACAAGTGTATTATTTAATCATTGAATATCAAGTAGAAAATGTAGTTTCTTTTGACAATTGCGTTATTTGAGAGTTGAACCACTTTATTTTGAGTATAATTCATGAAGATTTCTTTTAATATTGGCTTGGTGAAAATTGAAAGTCACATAGTTTCAAAAAACAATATTTACATGACAACATTGTTTGACCACCATAATCTATGCTCACCGAATTTTGTGACTGAAATGATTTAGTTGACACATAAATGGTGACCAAAAAGATTTGATCATTGTAGGTTTGACAACTAAATTTTTTTGGTCAGCCCAACAATGGTGACCAAATTGTTTCGATCACCTTAATAATGGTGACTCAAAATTTTCGGTCATCAAACCTTTGATGATCGAATAGTTTCAGTTGCCAGAAGTTTGGTGACTAATTTTTTTTGATTGCCCTAGTAATGGCAACTGAAAATTTTCAGTTGCTGAACCTGCAACAATGACTGAGTAATGTGATGTCCCCGACTGAATAATGATGTCCTTGATTGGAGCATGAAAGCTATTGATGTGCACCACCATTTTTGCTTCTACTAGTAAATGGACTAACAATCCTAGAATATGGGTGTTGAACAAACAATCAAATTTTCATGCTTGCACAATTTTCCTTTTAACTTGCAAATGATGGGGATTTTTTCTTTTGGACTATGCAAATTGTTTGTTGTGGCAATTGTGAGAGGATTGGTCAATTTAAAGAATTTAACCCTTTTTAAGGTTTCTTTGGTTTGTGGATTGGACATTTTGTCAGCATTCACGAAATTGAAGATTTTGCCCAGTGAGTTGCCAACCAAGTGTGATGTGATATTGTCACGAGGGACAGACCCAATTGTCACCGATCCATCAAGTGTCATGACCATCCAGAAGCTCCAGCATTATGGCCCATGCGAGAAGAAATAATGTGCAAAATTTCAGAGTCCTACTGATGCATGCTATGGATGATGGTTGCATATCTGCCTGCTCAATAAACCTAGCACTCGAGCATGAATACATGCGTCTCAAAACTCTTGCATATAAAGCCTAAGCAGATAAAAAGAAAAAGCGTGTGCTTCTTTCAAGCAAAACAATATTAAGCTCAGTTGGTGATGGTGAAATCGACATTGAGTGCCGATAAAATCTTCTAATCGAAAGCCAATTCATTGCGATTACTCCAAATTAAACAATGTAATTTAAATTTGAGTTGATTCAGCCAAAAAATCAGAGTCGGACAATGTTTAAGTTAATTTTGAATTGATTTACTATTAAAGAAATCAGAGCTGAGCAATGTATAATTAAATTTTGAATCAATTTACTAAAGAAATCAAAGTCAGAAAATATTTCATTTAATTTTGAATTGATTTATGAAAGAAAAATCAGAGCCAAGAAATGTCTAATTAAATTTGCAAGCAATTTAATAAAGAAATCAGAGTTGAACAGGGGTTCAGATTCAAATTGAATGTTGAAAATTTAAATGTTCATTGGAATACCAAAAAAAGGTGAGAATTATTATAATTTGTTTTTCCCTAATTGGAATGGCTTTTTTCAAATTTTCTTTTTTCAACTTTGCAAATTCATAATTATATCTATTCAATTAATTAATTAAAGAATAAAATAGAACGCCATAAAAAATATTTAAAAAAATTATATCCCAAGAAAAAAACCAAAACATTCAATTGTTGTGTAAACTAAAAGTTATCTGCAAATGTTGAAAGCCAATTGTTGAGGGATTTTTTGCATAGTTCAGGGCAAGAGTTTTTTTTGGTGGTGATTTTTCACATCTTGGCAAGTTCTATTAAAAAAAAGTAAAGAAAAAAAAAATGATGTTTTATTGAAGGCTCCGTTATATTGCAGAGCACTTTGAGAAATTTCTTCTTGTATTTGGAGGGTAACTTATATCCGTGCAAAATCCCTTTAAGAAAAGGGAAGGGACATTATGCCTAATCCTTAAACATGGAAGGAACGTTCTTAAACTTACAAGCAAATTAAATACAATAAACACAATTTTACACTTACACATCCAAGGTTAACAATTTGCACTTACATAATTACATAAAATGTAAATAAGTTTTTAAAATTCCATTTACATTTGAATGGAGGATATGTCTAAAACCATATACAGGCTCAACATTAGTTCAGAGGTGACTGCATAAATTCAAGACATTATGACCACTTGTGAAGAGGAGTAGAATTCTCCACCCACATGCTGGAAAGTTGAATCCAACCCACACACACACATGGAAAACACTTGCAATGAAACATAAATGTACCAAAACATAATAAGTTTTTAGTCATCTAATATGATGTACAACAATGAAGAAATGAGAGAGAGAGAGAGACACCTGTTAGTCTTGCTATGATGAGTTACTATTGTACCCATTGTCTGACCATTAGAGGATGTCAAAGATCATTCACCAAATTGTCCGGAAAGGATTTTGAGAGAATATTATGTCGTTTTTGAGACTTCCTTAAATTGCATAAACGCCAATCAAAATCATCATTAATTACATATCCATGCCTTTCCTTTCAATCTTTTATGTAAGAGAATGAGCAGGAGCCTAACCATTGTGTCAGGTGTGCCTGCAAGCTCACCCTACCAGGCTCGCCTGTAGATCAGCCTGGTAATCTGGGTATGCCTACAAGCTCACCCTACCAGGCCCGCTTGCAGTTGAACCTGGTAGCCTGCAGGCTCTCACCCTATGGGGCTCAATTGCGGGCGAGCCTCACACAATGCCTGACACAATGGTCAGGGGCTTGCCAATTCTCTAATATGTTTCATCTTTTCTTATACTTGCCACCACAATTTCAAGTATGAAGGTCCCAAAACAAAAAGCGTGATCTAATTTCAATATGCACATAGGTGCATAAATCAAACAGCAAGAAATGAGAGAGATAATAAAGCTTACAATTTCTCAATCTCTCACAACAATTTTGGTCCCAATGCTTTTTTGGAACAACACGAGCTCCCAATGTTTTGTGTCCTGTCTTAACAGGCTGATCAGCATACGAGTTGAGTCAAGAGATTTGCATCAACATGATTACATAGTACATGCACAATTTTTATTCCTGGAGCATCATCTAAAGGAACCAAACACAGAAATGATTATCCAATGTTTGGCTCCCTGATCCATTCTTTGCCCGGATCACGAGTCTTCCATGGGCAGCGAAATTCTTCTCACTTATGGCAATCGCATGTCGCGCAGCTGCAGTTAGGGCCGCATTTGCAGTCATTTTCCATGTTGTAGCTGTTTTAAACATGACAAAACGTAGTTTGTCAAAATCAATTGTCACGCAGCAGATATTTCACGGAACTGAAAATATCACTAACTGTCCAGTTTAGCAGACCGATATAAATTTCAGCATAACCACCGGCAATTATGCAACTCTAAGAAGCAAGAATTAGACTCCAAAACCTCGGTATGGATTTGAACTTGAAGAAGTCGCGAAAAAAGAAATCGATAGGAAGTAGCTTACTTGCGGAGACCGCCAAATGTCGGCTCAACCATGGTCCGGGATCCGCACCTGCCAGCCATCTCACAGATGTCAACAACCATTCTGCGTCCTGGAGAATGTCACCACTCTTGCACAGTATCGATACTCGAAATATTTAGAAATATCACCAGTAAAACCACAGAGATGTTACATAATCTCTCAAGGCATCTAGATCGGTCGGATAGAGGCCTCTTCTTTGCAGAAAATGCTCCGAGATAAATCTCTCACTAATCGGATCCCCAGATTCTTCACGAAATCTCCAACAAAAAGAAAGGTCACTAGTGTCTACTGAACCTTCAGATTAGATATCAAGAGCTAAATCCAAACTCGCTGTATATTCAGGCCGCACGACAGCGCAAAGAAAAAATTCAATTTCAGAGAAGCTGGAAGCGCATACGCTGAAGCCTGAGAGCTCAACGATGCGCTTGAAAGAAAAAGCCTCTGGACATTCAGATAAATTGTCGCAAAAAAATGAAAATATCTAAGAAAATTCACGAGACTTGTGCAGCAGAACCAAGTCTACATGTACAGCTACGTCATATATTAGGCAAATCGGCCGGTCGGAAGTGAAGAGGAAACCTTCAATAAAAGCATAGTATACAACACGACTTCCGCTTGAAAAAACATCAGAAAGCAAGAAGCAAGAAAATATGTTACAGAATCAGTTGCAAAGGAAAGAAAAGGCCGGAGGGGGGTGGGGGGAGGGGGGGGAGAGAGATATCCACGAAATCGGTTGAATTAACACACTTACTTGCAGTTGGATCCGCAGGTGCAGGCAGACCCGCAGGAACACTTTGCGTTTCCACAGCCCGACATGATGATGATGATGGTAGAACGAGTATCAACGAACAAGAAATCTCAAGAAGCGATTGATCACACACACACACACACTCACTCACAAAGAGAGAGGAGAAAACAAACGAAAGAGGAGCGAGAGAAACAAAGAGACAAAGAAAGCGGTGCAGAACGATAGGGACAAAACAGAAGGAAGAGTGCAGAGTGAGAATTGGAGTGTTGCAGTTTTATAAACGCGCGCCACACGCTGTCTACAATTTTTTTTTATTCTTTTTTTTTCTGGCGTTTGTTGTCATTCGGTGTGGACGGTGCTATTGCCACGCACGGCAGTTGCTGACCATACTAAATAAATCTCACGGCTATTGCCACGCACTTCATTTGCGATTGGCTGCTTTTAACTTAGGGCTTTACACTTTAGACAAGGGTCCAAGGAGAAAGGTCCAATGAAATTGAGCATTCTTATTGGTCAAGAGCTTAAAATTGGTCCCAAAAGGCCTTTAGACAAGGGTCCACAACCAAGACAAATCAAATTGTGATTTAATTTACATAGCATCATTTTGGACGATAAACCAATTGGTTTGGACAAAATTTTAAAAAGCTAAAAGAAAAAGCTCATGGTTTGCAGAATCAAAGTGTAAGCTAGGGTCCAAGGGCTGCGAGTTCCTTTGTGAGACATGCTATGGATTGGGGACAATGTTAAAAGCACACCAATTCCCCCAATTTTTTTATCAATTCTAGAATTAACATGGCTGATTTTGTGAATCCTACTATAGTGGAGGCTAGAAGAGGCTAGAAGGAATACATTTTCAGCCTTTCCAAATGCATGAAATGAAGATGGAAACAAAAAATTAAATATATCATTAAAATAAAAAAATTAAAAAATTCAAAGGTTAACATAATCCTCTCATATGTCAATCGCACATTTTTTATATTAGACTTTGAAATTGGACCCCAAATCTTTAAACACATTCATTATACATTACATTAAAAAAAAAATTTAAATGTGAAGAAAAGTCCAATTCAAGTTTCAATTTGTTTCAAATTGGTCCATAGGGTTTTGGTGCTTTGATTCTTGTTTTAAATGACCTTAAACAGTGAATTTGTTCTTTTTTTTTTTTTTTTTTTTTATTTTTTTCTTTTTTCCCCAAAAAGGATTATCATCCAAAAAAGGATTTAGCAAAAATTAATTACAAAAAAAATTAAAAAAAAAAAAATTAAAAAATTTTATA